>Ga0209426_1000069_pt1 | contig 190523 bp, 206 predicted proteins | sample Deesub1362B_J571_FD_187697 | JGI IMG/M metagenome (GOLD analysis project Ga0209426, IMG submission 187697) | Deep oceanic, basalt-hosted subsurface ecosystem from Juan de Fuca Ridge flank, Pacific Ocean, CORK Borehole 1362B_J2.571 (SPAdes)... ...
GTGTAATCAGAAAGCATAGAAGCTAGAATCTCCCTAAGAAGCTCATCATCATCTACCAATAGTATTCTTTTATTTGATTTTTCCACTCAAACCACGTCCCAAATCGAGATTTCATCATCATGTATTCTCTCCCCTAATCATGACGTAGTTTCCGAAGATGTATTAAAACTTTTCCCAAAACGTATTAAACTTTTTTCCCGAAATTATTCATTACGTAGATCTCACCTGTCTTTGGAACCCTTTGCCCACTTTCCCACCAACCTTTCTGTAGGGTTTGGGAAATGTGGGGTGGTGGAAGGATTTTGTGGTAGGTTCTCTCTCCTAGTTTTACATTCAGCCGGATATACGCCTATTCGTGCTTTTAGCATAGTACTGCTATTCTTTTCGCCTGTTAAGTCAAATTACCGTGCTTAAAGCGCGTGGATATCTCTAACTGCATGCTTTTAGCATTGGTCCACTTATAAGGATTCCGGAACATGCAGTCAAATTAATTTTACTCGACTAAACCAATCTCCTTGCAAACCCTGATTCTTTTAGCAGATAGAATCATTAATTTTTAGATGCCATCAAGATGGAGATTTTTCTGTATTTGTTTGTCTATAAATCTTCCAACTACCACCCAACATGGATTAATAGGTCAGAGAAAAGTTTATAGCTGTACACGCCATGGTAGGGCGTAAAGCCGGAAATACAAATGCCACCGACAGACAGATGTTGGGTTCGGAATACTCCTATCATAGGATTCAAGGTTTATCCTTGGAATCAATAAATAGAAAGTCATTGTTTTAATTGTTTAACATCTATTTTTACTCCAACCAACAATTCACATTCGTCGTTCCTTTTCTCGTGGCCTATTATCTTAACAATTCCTGCATCTTCCATAGCTTCGATGTGGTATTTAACTCTAACATAATCCTGGTTAAAATCATAATCACTTCTAAGGATGTTTATTATTTCAACTATTTCCATTTTCTTTGACTCTCCTCCGTGCTTCTCTAGAATCTCGTATATTTTCCATCTTGTTGGGTGTGACAACCCTTTACAGACCTTTGCAAGAATCTCATAATCTAAATCCCCTATCATGTTCCAACCCCCGACTTCTCAACCCTTAACATATATTTATGATTTTCCTAATATAAAGTTATTATTATAGGTTGACAATTGAGAATTCGAAACTTATATCTAACTTAACACTTATGAACTCTAACTTCTTAATCCATGGTTCTACTACTCCCTTTTTTAACTCTTCTGTATGTTCCTTTCTCAGCCTAAACTCCCTCTCATGTCGGATTTCCTTTAGGTGGGAGTAGCTAACACTACTGTGGCAAATGCAGTAACTGCTGTAGCTATTGCTGTAATCAAAGAGTTGTATTCGTTTGCTATCGAGGACAAAAACCAAAATTTAGGTGATGAAATAAAAAACCAGCAATTGGCAAATAGGAGATTCGCAGAGGATAAAGGGATTGAGATTGTAGAGAGCTTTATGGACTTGTATGTAAGCGGAGCAACACCAATGAGAGAAAGGGATGGCTATTCGAAGATGCTAAAGTTCTGTGAAGCCAACAACATCAAGATAATAATAACCTATGACCTAAGCAGAATTTCAAGGGGAGATGTATTCGATGGATTGAAAGAACTTAGGAAACTTACGGATGAAGGATATATTGTTTATTTCAGTGGACAACCATTCCTACACGATATTAAAGACCCAATGCTGAGAAAAAAGCTGATAATTGATTTTCTGTGGTTTGCAGAGATGTATAGAGAAGATATTAGAAAGAGAACAATAGAGGGATTAAAAAGAGCAAAAGCAGAAGGAAAAAAACTTGGGAGACCTGAAAAGAAGATAAACTGGAAAGAAGTAGAAGAGTGGAGAAAGAAAGGGCTTTCGTGGATGGCAATCAGTAAAATTATGGACATCCCGTATTTAACATTGATGGGGAAAAAGAGAGAATATGGGGTAAAGTAGCTTTATAGACCCTTCTCTCATCCATTTTTCCAACTTGGTAATGGTTTAGTATGTCTTAACATCATAAAGCCCCTCAGAACCCCATTTCTCACGTGAGAATTCATCGAAACTATAATCAATACCTACTTCTTAAGTGAGAAGTAATAGGTGGGAGTGTTAAAATGAAATGCAAGGATTGTGAGTAGGTAATTTCAAACCAAGGGTGAATTGCTACCTAATTTTATTCAGGAGGTGTTTAGCATGTGTAAGTTAGACAATTTTACGAAAGAGGAGATTAGAGGGCTTTTAGAGCAACATTCAGTCCAGTATGTAGCCAGATTGATAGGATATAAAGGAAAAAAGCCACTTATGCCAGAAATGCGTTTAAAGACGCTCTAAAAAGACGTGGATGGTGGGATGAACTCAAAGAACAAAGTATAATCTGAGGGATTCAAATGACCGTTTCAGATAGCATAGAATTAAAAAAATGTCCATGTGGTGGCGAATTAGAGCTTAAACATGGCGATTGTGTTTGCAACAAATGCAAATGGAGAATAAAGATAATAGATTAAAGCCTCTGCTGTCCCTACCTCCACTTATTATAATCTTTTTTTACAAATCTTGAAAAATATTATATAATTATTTAGATTAGAGCAAATATATGGGAATAATCGAGGAAATCGCTGAATATCTATCAAAATTCAGGGAGATACTAAGAGCCGTTAAACGTAATTGGCGAATTCACGATTCAATCTATTTTTAGAGCGTATTTTAAGAGTTTTTTGATATTCCCAAAGAAGTTTTGAAAAATTCAGCATTTGTGTATGTCATAGAAGAACTATATAAAATAATTAAAAAAATTTCATCAGAGTAGTTATTGTGTAGCACTTATTTAAATAAGTGTTTTAGCTGTTTTAAAAACTCTCTGTCGCAGTTAAATCCGTGAAACTTCATTTACTTAAAATTGCAATTACAAAATTGAAATTGTAAATTTGAAATTAGAATCTTCAAAGAAAGTTTTATTTTGGAATAGAACTAGTGAAGTATTATGATTACTGATTTAAAAAACATATTCGAAGATACAATCGGCGATGACGAGATACTCAGGACTTTTTCTGACCTTTCTGTCTTTTCTAAAGTAGGAAAAATACAATTGATTGTCAGAATTCTTCTTGAAGCCTATTTTGTTGAACAGGCAAAAAGAAATGTAATTATGGAAACCCTTCTCAGATTAAAAGATGAAAAGGTATGGGATACAATTTTCCAAGTACACATCGGCAATCTAATCCACAAGGACATGTTACTTGAGGCTATTGAAAAGCTTGGATACAAGTATGAGGGGGATGACAGCGAAATTTTTAAGTTTACAGGAAAAAGCGAAGAAGAGTTACTAGAGATTATATACGACTGGGAATGCTTTTCATTCAATTATTACAAAAATTTACTCAAAATTGTTGACTCCGATGGTTTGAAGAGGGCAATGGTCGATGGTGATGGTTTAAGGAGATTGCTTGAAGATTTAGTAAAATTGGAAGAAAAACAAATTGAGATGCTTCAAAAGATTGTAGATTAGCTTTAAGATATAGTTGAGATAAGCTTGTTTAGAAAAATTAGAAAATGTGCCCACGTAGATGGGAATTTATTTTTGCAAGTTCTTAATTCTAAGCTCCTTTTAATTTAAAGTTGCAAAACTATCATATTTTAGTTATTACAATTCTTCTTTATTGGTAGTTGGGACAGGCTATAAGCTCTTCAAAGGAGTCTTTGAGGTAACAATTTGATTTCCTTTTTTATAACTTATTTCTCACGTGAGAATTAAAAATAATTAGAATTTGAACCTCAACTCTTAGCCACTTTTAAACGTTTATACTCCTCCAACTTTAATTTCAACCTATCTATTTCACCTCTCATAGTCTCTACAACAGCTCTAAATTAGGGTCATTAATCATTGCCTGTATTTCATCCTCTGTCAAAAGTTCTTCAGGTAGTTTGTAGTTTTTAGGAGTAGTTAGGTTAACCCACTCTACAATCTCACTTTTACCGAGTCAAGTCCAAAATGCTTTAACAGTTCTCCTGTAATCATATTTTGTCCACTCACTTAGCTTCCTATTCCTGTTTATCTTGCTCAAGAAACTCTCTATATCTTTTCGAGTAAAATTAAGAAAGCTTTTGTCTTTTAACTCTTTTTTAGTCCATTTTAAGATAATCCTCAAGTTGCAAAGATGTTTTTCAACTCTAGGAGCTTTTAAACCTTTACTAATTAAGAAGTCCCTAAACTCAAATACTAAGTCTAAATTTTCACTGTTACTTCTAACTTCTCAATTCTCTTTTCAGTAGTCCCTAACTTCTCTTCATACGGATAGTAGATTGCCTGCACACAAACACCCCCCGACTAATTTTAGGGGTTGGAACACCCCTTCTATGATGGGGATAATCCGAACCTGAGTTCCAAGCGCCGCCGACAGGATTCGAACCTGTGACCGTCCGGTATCCGTTCAGCCTTTTAAGTTGTTCAGCTGATTAACAGCCGGACGCTCTACCAGCTAAGCTACGGCGGCTCAAAACCATTGAATGTGGAATGGTAATTTAAATTTTATCCTTCCGGTTTTTGGATATTTTCAACTTCAAGAGCTCTTAAAATAATTTGTTGACATTTAATTCTTTAGTTTTTAATTAACTTCAAGTTTAGTTCGTGAAACCGATCTGTGAAACAGAGTTCAGACAATTGATTTAGTTATTGTAGATAATTCGCAGTTACTTTGATAAGGAGTTGGTAAGGACTGAGGTTGAATCGTGTCGTTGACCGGTGTTTAGGTTCAAAAGTATCTACGTAAAAGACTATTTTACTGTAAACTGAACTTGAAGGGGTTTTAAGAGATTTAATAGAGTATATTTGACGAAAAAAATTGTTAATTTAATAAATTTTGAAAAAATTTTATATATTACAAATTCAAATATTAATCCATGAGCGAATTTCTCAGAGAACTCGAAAAAATCGAGATAGAAGATTTAAACCCTTACACAGGCAGATTATTCGCATATGTTTACGAAACTGGTGATAATGAGCTGAAAAAGGTTGCAAAAGAGGCTTTGCTGAGATTCTACGACAAAAATATTCTTGACTTTACTGTCTTCAGAAGTGCGATACATTTCGAGAGAGAAATTGTTGATTTTTGCAAGAAACTTGTTAATGCAGATGAAAAATCTACTGGAACTTTCACATTTGGAGGGACAGAAAGCATTTTTTTGGCTGTTAAATCTGCAAGGGATTATTTTAAAGCGAAGGGTAAAAGGGGCGTACCAGAACTTATTGCACCCTTAACAATCCATCCATCCTTTTACAAAGCCTGTCACTATCTTGGCGTGAAAGTAAGAAAGATAGGGATAACTGAAGAAAAGAAAGCTGATGTGGAGGCTTTAAATGAGGCCATTAATGATAAAACAGCTCTTATTGCTCTATCTGCCCCTAACTGGCCCTATGGAACGATTGATCCGATTAGAGAGGTTGCTGAAATTGCTCAGGATAAGAAAATCTTACTTCATGTGGATGCATGTCTCGGTGGTTTTATACTGCCATTTTTTGAAAAAATTGGTGAAAAAGTTTCTTCATTTGATTTCAGGATAGAAGGGGTAACATCAATATCGATGGACGCTCATAAGTATGGTTACGCTCCAAAAGGAGCATCGGTTGTGCTTTTCAGAAACTCAGAACTCAAAAGGCATTCGATGTATGTGGATGTTTCCTCTCCAGGCTACATTTTTGTCAATACCGCTGTTCTTTCCTCAAGATCCGTTGGTCCTCTCGCGTCAGCCTACGCGGTAATTAAATACCTCGGAGAGGAGGGATATCTGAAACTGGCAAGAAAGATTCTCTCCGCAAGGAAGAAGATTTACGATGGGTTGAGAGAGCTGAACTTCGAATCAGTGGCGCCAATTGAGTCAAGTGTTCTATCTCTCACCAACGAGGATGTAGACCTTCTTGGCTTCGTTTCTGCAATGAGGGAGAAAGGATGGCATTTCCATTTGCAGAAGGGGCTTAAAGAATTCCACATCCCACCGAACATCCATCTCACGCTCTCTCCAATACATGACGATGTTGCTGAGGAATTCATTAAGGACGCTTCAGTGGCTGTGAAAGAAAAAGCATCGATAAAGCTTGAAAGCCTGAATGAAATGGTTCAGAAGGGGGAATTCGCTGAAATACTGAGAGATCTTGAGGAGGGAAGGATCGATTCGAGCATCGTTCCAATTCTGCTTGAAAACTTGCCCGAAGAGGTTGCTACAGAAATCGTAAAGGAGATTGTTATCGGGTGGTATGCGTAATTATGGATGAAATATACGTAGATACGTGAGGTGAGGTGAGTGAGGAAGCTTATACTTACTGTGGGCTTTATTTTAATCGTTTTTGCTTCTCAGGCAGTTTGGGTTACCTTCTCACCCATTGTAACCTATACAGCCGAAGAACTGGGGGTTTCGGTTGAGCTTATTGGGTTTCTCGCGGTAACATACCCCATTTTCTTTCTTGCACTAACGATGCCATCGGGGATTCTTCTGGATAAAAATTTCAAACTCTGGCTTGGTTTAGGTGTACTGTTTACTTTCATCGCAGGAGTTGGTAGACTTGTAAATCTGTTCTCATACTGGTGGCTTCTTGCATGCCAGCTCTTTGGAGCTTTTGGTCAACCTTTTCTTCTAAACGCTTTCGTCCCATTTGCTTCGAGGGTTTGGGAGGAGAGGAGAGCTTTGCTTGTTTCATTGCTAAGCCTCTCAATGTATCTTGGAACAGTCTTTGCTCTTTTTTCCGGGTTTAAGCTGTACAATGTGGGTGGGATACTCTTTGTAGCAATTCCACCGGCCATCATCTCAGTCCTGGGTTTATTGTTTTTCTTAGCTGGAATTCCAGCGATTGAGGAAAAGGTAACGGAAAGAAAGATTTTGAATTTGAGAGGTGTGATTGGAAGGAGAGACTTGTGGATTATCGGCATCATACTCGGACTTGGAGTTGCAGCTTTCGACAACCTCGCAACATGGCTTCAGCCAGCTTTAAAGTCGGTAGGATTGGAGAATGTTGCCGGAGATGCTGTTGCTCTGGCAATAATTGCCGGGCTGATAGGAGTGGTTTTCATTCCTGACAGGATATCAATGAAGAATTTAAGAACTCGTTATCTGCGGACAGTTATACCGATTGTTACAGTTCTATTCGCAATCCTTGCGCTGGCTGTTAATGAGCTTATGCTCTTTTCTTTCCTTGCAATATGTGGATTCCTTATGCTTCCCGCTTATCCGATAATAATGGACTGGATAGGGAAGTTTCATGAAAAAGAGGTTCATGGCAGCGCTACGGGTTTCGTTGGACTCATCAGCAGAGCAATTTCTGTTGCTTTAATGCTTGTCGCAACAAGTTTTATCTTCAATGCAAGAATTTATCTTGCATTTCTGACAGCGATCTTTGTCGTAGCATTGATATTTGCCATGATATTGCCAAAGGATCAGGAGGTTGAAGCGAGAGATTGAGGGGCTGAAGGGTTGAGGGGTTGAGGGGTCGAGGAAATAGGCCGAGCATGGCTGTTAATTACTCCGTCTGTAAAGACTAAATGCTACTCCTCTGCTCCTAAATTCATCATTTTCTCTTTTTTATGTAAGATCGAGGCTTTGTATAGTATCGAAGCAGAAAGCAAAGAGCATACAACAGCAATAAGATATGCTTGATTTAACATCAAAATATCTATTAGTGGTCCAATTGCAAGAACAAAAAATCCCATTACGAGGGAAGATACCGTGCTCATGAAAGAAAGTAGCGTTGCTCTGTGAGTCGAGGGAATGATCTCATTTCTCCACACCATACTGGTAGGAAACCAAAATCCTATACATATTTCGCACAAAATCAGTCCAATCACAGCTATTACTAAATTGTTGGCAAATGCCATTACAGCATATCCCATACCCAAGATCATTGGTGCCCAGTAGTTGAGTTTTGTATGGGGAATTCTTTTTCCAAGAAAACTGCTTAAGAAGCTGAAAAGTGCCCTTACAATCATCAAAATAGAGAACATCCATCCCAGAAAAACTATATCCAGTCCCTCCTTCAAAAGGAAAGGCTGATAGGTGAACATATAGAAGAGATAAGCGACATTAAACATCGCAATGCCAGCAACCAACCACCTCAAAGGATTGGATTCGGAGACCTTTGAAAAAGCCTCTTTTAAGAAAACCGTATAAGGAGTTCTACGCTCTCCGTAATTCTCATTTAGTAAAAGTAAGGCGAATAAAGCCGTTATCAACAGAAGCCCTCCTGAAGCGAGGAAGGGAAGTGAAATGCTTACCCCAGCAAGAAATGTTGCAAAAAATCCTGCTAATATTGCAGTAATATTCATGAGGCCCATTCCCATACCAAACGTGCCAGCAGCTTTTTGCTCGGTTTTTTGTTCAGTTTGCTTAACATCCCTTTGAAGTTCATCGTAGAACCAAGCTTCCAGTGAGCCACTCATAAAAGCAGTACCGAGGCCAATGAAGAATTCACCCACTGCGAACGTTATTATCTCTTTTGCCATCCCGTAGAGTATCATTCCGCAACCTACAGATACGATCGCGAGAACGATACTTTTCTTTCTTCCATACCTGTCAGCAAAATTACCAGTTGGAAAATCAAGGATGCCGATAGTGATTGCAGATACAGCAAATATGATTCCCATTTCGGTGTAATTCAATCCGTTAAACTTGAGAAATGCGATATAGTATGCGCTGAAGATAAAGAAGGGAAAATTCGTTAGCACGTTCAATGTGATAAAGATCTGAGAAGCTGAGAAAACTCTGGTCTTGGCCATTTACATTCCTCCAAAGCTTTTCCAGGAAATCCTTAATTTTAACCAAAGTTATGCTAATCTTGTGGACTTAACACTTCTTGGATAGATATAAGATACTTATTTAAATTTCCAAAAATACATTTACAAATAAGCAAATATGAAAAAATTGTTCGTGATCTTGCTATGCCTTGGTATTATCAGTGGCATTATATTTTTCGCTCTTGAAATTAGCCATAACTACCTGAGCTCCCAAGTGATTTATGGAAAAGATATCCCCGAATTTAATACTTCTCTCCATGAAGTCGCCAATCTAATACAAAATAACTCTTCTAAACTCGAAGTTAGATCTCATACAGAGCTCACGGTTTATCCTTCTCACGAAAAAGGTTTGAAATTGTACGGAAAGAAGGTTTTGGTAGTAAGAAATGTTGGAGAAAGCGATATTAGCAGGCTAGCTTTAATGTACCCCGAAGGAGTTATCTTTGATGGTGGAGTTACTCTTGATAGTGTCACAGCAAAAGGATGTCGGTTAGAGACTTCAATAGCCCTCATGCCCCAAGCAAAAGCCCTGATACTTGTTTTAAAAATCCCAAAAGACAAAACCGGAACGATAACGATAGGATACCATGCTAACATAACCCGTTTTGAACTCTTTACGAGCTACGTTGAGATGAAAAGAAGTTGGAACATTTTTAGAACCACCTACGATGGAAGCGAACTCTCCCTTTCATCCCTGTGGTTATTGAAGGAACTCGGAACCTTTGAAAGCTGGGAATCACAAATACACCTGAACATCCCCGAAAGCTGGGTGAGTGTGGTAATAGACGAAGGGAGAGAAGGATTTTGGAAGATCATTCAAAAAGAATCGACAAAGGAGAGGAATGTTCTTGTGTATAAATCAAAAAATTCAAGAAACCCTCTAATAATTTCGGGCAATTTCTCTTTCGTCTATAAAGATCTTTCAGGGGTAAAAATTGAAGTGTATCAAGCGCGAAAAAGCAGAGAAGATTTACTTCCGGTTGCATCCAAAGTATCCAAGATTCTGGAAGCCTATTCTACGATTCTTGGGAGTTATCCGTACTCCAGCCTCAAAATCTTCTACTTGAAAAGCTTAAGCATCAAGGTAGGCTATGAATTTCCCCAGGGGGTTGTATTGATACACCCTGAAAGAAATGAAACTCTTCTCCTTGCTCATGAAATTGCCCACTCCTGGTTTGGAGATTACGCGTCTTTTGGTAGAATGGACGAAACACTGGCGAATTATGCTGCACTAGCATATACCAACATCTCCCGCGAAACAATCGATGAAGTTGAGCACTCTCCTTTAATTAATTCTTCTCATACGCTGGCACAGGTTTACGGGGGAGACATATACAATCCACGCGTGGAAGGAATCGTGTATTACAAGGGTGCCTTTGTTTTTCGTTCTCTTCAGTTTGTGCTGGGGAATGAAACCTTCTTTAAGGGTTTGAGAGAGCTTTTAAACGAGTGTTGCAATAAGGAATGCAACTTAACGGATGTTCAGAATGCTTTTGAAAAAGTAAGCAATCAAAATTTGGACTGGTTTTTCAAAGAATGGTTTTATTCTGCAAAAGTTCCCGATTATGAAGTTGAAAATCTAAGCATAAAGCAAAAAGGTGGATACCTGAATTTTGAGATTGTTGACAGGAACAACTTCAAAATTCCTCTTGAGGTTGAAGTAATTACACAAAATGAGAAACTCGTTAAAAAAGTCTGGGTTGATGGAGAAGCTGAGGTAGAATTTAAGCTAAAAGAAAAGCCCGTGAAAATAATCCTCGACCCGAACGAATGGATGGTGAACGAGAACAAAGAATATAACGTGAACGGAATTGGAATAGTAGTAGAGTAATTGAACTTTTGACCTTTTCACACTTCCAACTTTGATATCAATTGAATATATAAAAACTTTCTTATATCTCGAACCGTTTACAACACTCCAAAAACCGAAAAAATCAATTACCTGTCGAAAATGAAACTTTATGGAATTTTTATTCTCAAGCATGTTCCTTTACGAGTATGACTTGGAGAGCATAATATATGCATGCGAAAAAGCCGGATACGATGGAATAGAACTATGGGTTGAAACACCATCCTTCTGGATCAACCGGAGAGTTGATAGGATTGAACCCTACAAGGATAAGATTCTCGCCCTTCACTGTCCCGTTTTGGATTTGAATCCCGTGTCCGTGAATCATAATGTTTGTGAACTCACTTTGAAGGAGACACTTTATTCAATCTCCCTCGCAAGAAAGCTTAGCTCATCGATTGTAACTCTTCATGCCGGGAAAAGAAGTGCCGCAAGAGAGCCGGTTTGGGCAGATTATGCTTCCCTCAGTAGATACCTGAGAGTTTCCTCAAAGTATGCCAGGATAAAGAAAGTAAAAGTCTGTCTTGAGAATTCCGAACCAGGAATAAATTATCTCTGCAAAACTGCCAATGAGGTTGAGGAGGTTATCGGAAAATTCAACCTCAGTGTAACTTTCGACATTAATCATGCGGTGAAAAAAAGTTTTGAAGATGCAAAAAAATTTCTGGAGTTAATTGATAAAATAGAGAACGTTCATGTAAGTGGTTATGATTCAAAGGGTAGGCATGTTTCTGCAATCGGATTTAGAGATGTAGAAGGGATTTTGAAAGGTTTGGTTGAAGAAGGTTACGACAAAAAGGTAACGGTTGAGCTCGATGACCTTGGTGAGTTTGGCTTTTCTTGTGAGCTCGATTATGAAAAGAAGGTAGAGATTTTGGAGAGGGAGTTGGATTATTTGAAGTCGATTTTTGGGTAGATGATAGTTGTAGATGTTAGAAGTCTTAGATATGCATAGATAGTCTTAAGTAAGTGAGAGTAATTAATTGAGACAGAAACTCACCCATTAAACTCTTCTAAATAGATCATCTATTAGGTGAAATATTAATTGAAATATTAATCGTCTCCTTAAATCGTTTTAAATCGCAAGGCATCCTGATACATCGTCTTGTTGTTGAACATAACGTAAGGATTGGAGTACGAAGTCACCTTCTTTTTCAACCTCTCCAAATCATCATTGGTGTATGTATATGAATAAACTATCTTTTTCCCCTTATAAGCCCCGTGGAGCCTGAAATAGTTTATCTTTCCTTGCTTCACGGGTTCGGAAACGAACGGGTCTACGCAATGAACGATTCCATGCCTTGTTAAGATCTCCAGAAAATGGTCCGTAAGTTCCACAGCAACGTCTCTGGGCTCCCATATAAAGGTAAAGTCTCCATCGATCGAGTTGAAAAATTCATCAACTTTTTCTAGATTGTTTCTGGTCATTTTGAAAGATGCAGGAGTCTGGAAAATTATCTTATCCGCCCTCAGGATTTCGGCTATCTCTTTTGTCTTCTCCCATGCCTCAAAAACCTCTTTTACAGGATTGAAAAATCCTATATCTTTGCCAACCTCAAGCTTAACTTTCCGATAGGTCGGACTGTTTGGGGGGTGTGTGATTACCTGAAAAGCCTTTATCGTGAATTCAAAATCCTTGTTTATGCTGTCAGCTTTTTCTCTCCATTTTTCAGCCGTCTCGGGTTTTGGAGGGGTGTAGAATGTCTTCTGTACCTCCACAACGTCAAGATTTCTGATGTATTTTTCAAAAGCTACTGCAAAACCGCAGCAACCTATTTTCATTGTGGGATTTTATCTGAAATATCCCAAATCCTCGTCGCTCTTCCACTGCTGAACCGTTGCCTCCTGCATCTCTCTTATCTGAGCGACGAGCTTCTCCATCTCTTTTGCCCTCTCATCCAGCGCTTCAACGCTAACGTTCAAATTGAGCATTTTTATTAAAACGTCCAACACGGCTTTAGCGCTCTTAGGATCCACCATGTAGCCCGACGTTACACCCATTAAGCATGCAGATTCAATCCCTTCGAGCTGGGCAGCTCCAAGAATCAGGCCTGAAGCTCCGATGATACCACCGCCTGGCTCTCCTTTCTCAAACTGGATTCCGTAGGCTGAAAGTTCTTCAATAAGCTTCTTGCTGTTCGCAGCCCCTAAAACATAGGTTTCTTCAACCAACTTCCCTATCCCATAGCCACCCAGTGTGAAAATCCTTTTCACCCCAAACTTCTTTGCGATATCGATGTAAGCGTTTACAAGCTCAAAGTGTCCCTCGCTGCTTATGCTCTGAAAATCGCCAACCAGAATAACAAGATCTGGCGAGCTATCGGTAGATTTGTGGACGTAGACCTCATTTTTGGGCATCCTTATCGTTCCATCTTCTTCCACCATAACTTGGGGTGGGAAATGGTGAGAGTAGATCTCAATAACCTTCTCCGCTCTTAATTCTTTAACGAGATGATCTGCAACAAGCTTCCCAACATGGCCAATACCAGGCAGTCCTTCGATCATCACCGGGTCTTTCAATCCAACTTCTTCTGGCTTCTTCAGAAACCTGACGTCAACCTTGTTCAGCATAATCTTCACCTCCTAATTTTGTGATTTATTTGGCTTTATAACTCAACCCCTTAAACTGAAAAATCCCTTTTCCATTCTCAACTTTCTCCTGTATTCCCCATACGGATCCTCAGGAGAAAATCTTGGAGGAGTGGGATTTATCGTTTTTGAGCCGCAAACGGGACATACATCCCTTAATGTATACCTATTACATTTCTTACATTTTCTCAATCTTGTTTTCATACTAAACTAGTTGATCAAATCGTTATAAATTTTTGCCGGAAGGCAATTAGGTTGCAATTTAAGCTGCAATTTAAGCTGCAATTTAAGCTGCAATTTAAGCTGCAATTTAGGCCGCCTCCTTGACAAAATTCCCCTCTCCACCAAGTTTCTTTATTTTCTTAATAACCCTGTCTGTTATCTTTTTGAGAATCTTTTCTGCGGACTTATAGTCTTCTCCCTCGAGAATTATGCGATATCTCGGAGCTCCGATGTATTCTACTTTTACTTCAGCGTCTTCAGGTTTTACACTGTATATCTCCATCAACGCCTCTTTAATCCTATCGATACCATCGGAAGCATTGCTCATCAGTTCAAAATAACCTCTAATCTTAATTTTATGCGTTTTTATGTTTTCCTTGGCTATCTCCTCAATCGCCTTGGCTAATTCTTCCCCAGTAATTTTTGAAAGAACCTCGTAGCCTTCAAAGGCTGCCTCCTCAAAAGCTCCATAAATGGTCTCAAATTCTTTGAGGAGTTTTCTCCCTATATCTGCAAGTTCTTCTCTTTGAACTTTAATCTTCTCTCCAGCTATCTCTAGCCATTTGAAAGCTCTTTGCTCACTTTTCCACTGTTGCATCTTTTCTCTTCTCTGTCTCTCGTTTACATCCTTTATCGAGAGGTCTATATGCCCTCTCTTTGGATTTATGTCAAGAACCTTACAAACAACCTTCTGACCCTTCTTTACATAGTCTCTTATGTCCTTAATCCAGCCTGGAGCAATTTCACTGATGTGGACAAGGCCTTCTTTATTCTCATATTCATCTAAGGATATAAATGCCCCAAAGTCGAGAACCCTCGTAACAGTACCGATAACCAACTCTCCCTTCGTAGGATATCCAGACCTCTTGATTACAAGCTTATCATTAGGTTTTTCCTTTGCCATGAACGAAAGATGTTTGCCTTGAATTTAAATATATTCCTGAAAATTCGATAATTTTTAACAATAACTTTGACCAATTTGAGTGATTTAAGTGATTTAAGCGATTTAGGTGATTTAGGTGATTTAGGTGATTTAGGTGATTTACCAACAAGTTAAAGAATAACGCTCAGAAACTTCTTGGTCCTCGGATTTTTTGGATTTCTGAAAATCTCGATAGGTTCACCCTCTTCGACTATAACTCCCTCATCCATAAAAATAAGCCTGTCCCCAACCTCTCTAGCAAAACCCATCTCATGTGTGACGACAATCATCGTCATTCCATCTCGAGCAAGCTGCTTCATGACATCTAAAACCTCTTTAACAAGCTCAGGATCGAGGGCTGAAGTCACCTCATCGAAGAGCATAACCTCTGGATTCATGGCTAAAGCTCTTGCAATTGCTACCCTTTGCTGCTGTCCACCGCTCAACTGAGCAGGATATTTGTGAATCTGATCGCCTAAACCAACCTTTTCCAGTAATTTAATAGCGTTTCTCTCCGCTTCATCTTTTTTAATTTTCTTGATCTTTACTGGAGCGAGCATCACATTTTGCAAAGCTGTAAGATGAGTAAAAAGGTTGAACTGCTGGAAAACCATCCCGATTCTCTGTCTGATCTTGTTTATGTCAACCTTCTTGTCTGTTATATCGATGCCATCGAGGAATATTTTTCCGGCTGTTGGCTCTTCAAGTCTGTTTATGCAGCGAAGCAGAGTTGATTTCCCGCTTCCTGAGGGGCCAATTATAACCACGACCTCTCCCCTCTCTACACTAAGATTTATATCTTTAAGCACTTCAATATCGCCGAATTTCTTGTAGAGCCCCTGAATCTCGAGGAGATACTTCATTGGAAAAAGATTGGGTGGATGTTTTATGAATTTTATCATTCTTTGATCTACTGGTGGAGATTTGTATCCTTTGTTCCTTAGTCCAAAGATCACTTCATCTCATAGGTGCCGATTCTCTTCTGAGAGTAGGTTACCAGCCTACTTAGCGGGATCGTCATCATAAGGTAGAAGAGAGCAACTCCAAGGAAAGGTGTCCATGCATTGAAGGTTGTGTTTACTATCTGTCTTCCAACCCTTGTGAGTTCAACGATTGATATGACTGAGAGCAGAGAAGAATCCTTAAGCAAAGCGATGAATTCATTTCCTAAGGCTGGTAGAATGTTTCTGAAGGCCTGAGGGAAGATTATGTATCTCATCGATTGAAGGTAGCTCATTCCAAGGGATCTCGCAGCCTCCATCTGACCTAAAGGAACGGATTGTATTCCGGCTCGGACTATCTCGGCTATGTATGCCCCGCTGCAAACGCTGAGTGCTATTATTCCTGCCGGCTCAGGACGGAGGTTGATTCCGATCGCAGGAAGACCGAAGTAAATTATCAGGATCTGAACGAGTAAAGGTGTTCCTCTGATGATTTCCACGTAAAGGGTTGAAATTCCAAAGAAAATTCGATTCTTTGAGACCCTTGCCAATCCAGCGATTGAACCTATGATCAAGCCAAAGAGAATCGATAGAGATGTCAGTTCGAGTGTTACAAAGGCTCCAAAGGCAAGATCGGGGAGGATTCTTAAGAATAGGTCTATGTCAAACTGTCCAACGCCTACCATGATTCTCAAAAAATAAGGTTGTCAAGGGTTGTTTTTTCAACTCTTTTAACCCTTTCAGCCTTTTTAGCATCAGCCCTTTCCAAACCACTTCTCGTAGATTTGGTCGTAGGTTCCGTCCTTCTTCATTTCTTCTAGAACCTCATTTATGGCCTTGAGCAATCCCTTATTGTCCTTGTGGACTGCTATTCCGTAGTATTCAGGTGGGAACTCTGGGTCATCCACCACTCTGTAGGTCTTTGGATCCTTCTTTGCCGCAAGATAGGCAACGAAGTTATCGATTATAGCTGCGTCGGCATCACCCTTCTGAATCGCAAGCAAAGCTTCCGGTGTACCTTCGAACCTGATTATTTCAAGTTTTATTCCCTTCTCGACCAATTTCTGAGCAGCAAAGTCACCTGTTGTACCCTGCTGAACTGCAACCTTCTTTCCATTGAGATCGTTCACACCCTTGATGGATGTATCGCTGGCACTTGTAAGAATAACCTGCTTTGCTTCGAAATATGGATTGCTGAAGTCAACTTGTTTGGCTCTCTCCTCCGTTATTGTCATCGCAGAGCATATGACATCGTATTTTTTAGCCATGAGGCCGGGAATTATTCCATCCCATGCTGTGTTGACGAATTTCACTTCCAGTCCAAGTCTTTTTGCAATCTCAGTCATGAGATCAACGTCGAATCCGGTATATTTCCCCGTTTTCTCGTCGGTGTACTCAAAAGGTGGATACGCTATATCACTTCCTACGGTGAGTACACCTTTTGTAACGAGATCGAACTTCTTCTCTGGAGTTGCTGTTGGTTTAGGTGTTGTTTTTGGCTGTTCTTGTTGTGCACACCCAAGAAAAGCCAGCGACAAAATCAAAACGACCGCAACAACCATCACCTTCTTCATCGTTTCACCTCCTTTCCTCTGAAAAATTCATAATATTTTAGTCTTTCGAATATTGCTCGTTCATTTATAACTGAATTTTTTGTATACTCTTTCAATTAACGGTGGTTTTTCAAAAATTTTCTTTATCGAGCATAATCGGATTGTTAGCGGTGTGGAAAAGGTTGGGTATAAAGCGAGTTATAACAACCATAAACTGTCCAAAATTTGCCGAAAAACTAAATAAATTTAAATAATCAAGCAAAATTATTCTAGGATGAGTCAGGGATCAAAGCTTTCCGATGAACTCAACTCCCTTAAAAAACTCTTCATAATCGTTGGAAACAAAGCCTCAACTGGAGATTTTAACCTAAATGATCTTCCTGGATCGGGAGGAAGAATGGATATTATATGCAGGTTCATAGCACAATCTCTCTTCATTTCTCATGGGATAAGGGAAGATTCTGGAGTTATTACGATCCTTCTTGGCGAACCAGATCCTCCCAGATCCATCTTCGTTCATGGAGGTAAAGTAAGATACATGTCACCTGACGAAAGAAATGTAGCAGGATTAATCAGAAAAGCGTTGAGACACAAGAGTGAAGAGTGGAAAGAAACCTCTCCTGGAATTTTTATTGCTAAAAAATCTATAAACGAGGTTCTTTCAGATTTAAATGATTTCTCGATGTTTTATCTCAGGGAAGATGGGAGAGATATTTTCGACCTCTCAAATGAACCAGAAGAGAAAATGGCCTTCATTATCGGTGATCATCTCGGCGTGAAAGAGGATATCGAGGAGTTAATTTTAAAAAAAGTAAAGGAGACAATCTCCGTTTCCCCGCTTTCGCTTCAGGCAGATCAATGTGTTGTAATCATCCACAATTTCCTCGATAGACTTGAGGAACTGGAATGTTGAACAAGCCAGAAAATTAGTGTTATAATAGGGGGTTAGGCTCGTGGGAAATGACTCAAAAGATGAGTCGAAAAAGTTAAAAGAATTGGAAAAAAGGTTTAGGGAGGCAATAGAATATGGAAAAAAGCTCTATGAAAAAGGATTGGTAGATGGTGCCAGTGGAAATCTGAGTTTTAGAATTAACAACAAGTTCTTCATCACAAAAACAGGTGTAAATCTTGAATTGCTAAACAGAAATTCCTTTGTTGAGCTGGAGGTAAAAGAGCAAAGCCTTCAGGAGATAAAAAATAGGCAAGCATCCAGTGATGGGCTTGTTCACATCAAAACATATCTAAAAACGGATTACAAGGTAATTTTGCACTGCCATGGTGTATACAACGTTGTTTTGTCTGTCACGAGAAACAAAATTGAACCTCTCGATCTTGAAGGAAAGTTATTCCTGGGAGAAATAGAAGTTCTGGAGGGTCAGTTTATGACGGAAGAGATCGCTGAAATAATATCAGATTCCATTTCAAAGAAGGGTTATGCTGTTGCTAAGAGGCACGGAATTTATGCTACAGGAAACTCTTTCAGAGAAGCCTTTAACCTCATTAGCTATGTAGAACACTCATGTCAGATAATATATCTTAAAGAGCTTTTGGAGAAGTAGAGTTTTGATTTTGAAAGTATTGTGAAAATATTGTGGGGGACTGCAATTTGGGAATTGCAAAACTTCAGATCATTCTAGCTGATCCACCAGACATTCCTCAGGCTTTTTATCAAACCTCATCCTCTTAAAAACTGGAGCCCTGAGCTTCTTATCACTGCTTACCTCTAAAAATTCAACTTCACAAACAAAATAGGGCTTAAGCCACTGAACTTCCCTTTTTATTACTGGTGTTTCCTCAAAAGGACAGCTATCAGTTAAATAAGCCTTCGATATCTCAGTAAACCATTCCATGAATTTTACATCAAATCCGGTTCCTACTCTTCCGATGTAAATATATTGTTCTCCATCGTAAAGCCCGAGAATTAATGAACCGAAAAACTCCTCCCTTCCGCCCTCTCCTTTCATATAACCCAGGATAGCTGCATCTACCGAGTTCTTTTTCTTGAGTTTTATCCAATAATTACTTCTCTTTCCCGGAGTATATATGCTATCTCTTCTTTTCCCAATAACACCTTCAAATCCGAGCTCGATTGCCTTCTCAAAAAATAACTTTCCTTTTTCAAAAACGTATTCAGAAATCATGATGTTTTTTCCCTCTACAAGACCTTCAAGGAGCTTTTTTCTTTCAATAAGGGGTCTTTCGGTTACCCACCCTTCTCCCTCAACCCATAGGATATCGAATACGGCATAGATTGCCGGAAGCTTTTTAGAAAGGATCTCGATCTTCATTCTGTTTTCGATCTGCTCTCTCTGCTGTAAAAGCTTAAAATCTGGCTTGCCTTTTTTCAGAACAACTATCTCTCCATCGAGAATACAGCTTTTGCAGAAGGAATTGTGAAAATCAAACTCAGGATATCGATAGGCTATATCGAGGAGCCTCCGATTCTGCAACCTCAATCTCTTATTTTTTACATCGATAAAGGATATGCATCTTGTTCCATCCCATTTAATCTCAAATATGTAGTCCCTGCTATCGAAAGGCTTACCTTTTATGGCAAGCATTGGTTTTATCGTAAGATCGAACCAGCTCATTTTTCTCTAAGCTACAAAGCCATTTTATTTGTTTTTACTTTTGTTTTTGTTTCTACTTTTATGATTTAACTCCTTCAAGACTTGCCTTCAGTGCATCGATAAGAGATTTGCTCACTTCAATCTCTTCAGCTACACGAATTTCCTTTCCTTCAATCTTCGCATTTATAAGGTTCATTAAAGCTTCTTTATATTCATCGACGAACTCTTCAATCTTCAGAGGTTTTTTCATCGCCATAACAAGCTCTTTTGCAAGTTCAAGTTCCTCATCAGAAACCTCTACTTCCTTCCCCCATCCGTAAACCGTTGACGGATTCCTTAGATCTTCAATAAAATGTAACTGGACGAGAATTAATCCACCGTCATAAGGTTTGATTGCCACTAGGTGTTCCCTGTTCCTTAAAGTTATCTTTCCTATTCCCATGCTATTTGTTTCTTCCATCGCCCTTCTTAGAAGGTAGTATGGCTTCTCACCACCTTTCTCTGGTGAAATCAAGAAGAATCCATTGTAGAAAATAACTCCAAGCTCATCAGGTGAAAAGAACTGCTTTATGTCAATGTATTTGACAGTTTTCAGTGGAATCTTTGAAAAGTCATCATCTGTCAGAATAACGAACTCATCCTTTGAGATCTCGTAACCCTTTACAATTTCATCTTTCGATAGCTCTTTACCACACTTTTCGCAAACCCTTTTGTATCTGATCCTTCCGCCATCTTCGGCATGTACAAGTTTGAAGCTTAACTCCTTTGGGAGGGTGGAGGTGTAGAGCTTTACAGGAATGTTTACGAGACCAAACGAAATCGATCCCTTCCAGATGGCTTTCATAATTTTAATTTAATGCAAGTTTTTAAATCATTTACTCTCAAAGGATTTTTCTTTAAGGATTTTTATTCAAAATATTTTGTATTTTTCAATTTAGCTTTGTTACACTTCTCAAATTTTAAGTCCCAGATTTAGTTATACCTTTTATCTCCTCAACACTGAACTTTTCAACAACCTCGTTCAACTTTTTAAACCACTTCTCAAGCTCTTCTCTAAGAATAGATTTCAAAATCTCCAAATCGATCGGGTTGTAGATGTACTTATAGCCACCGTGTTTTAGTATTCTGTATTCTCTCTTCACCAGACCTTTCTCGAGCAAGGTTTGAAGGCTTCTATAAACCCCGCTCCTATCTTTTCCCATTATTTCAGATAGTTCATCCACTCCAATTCCGGGATTTTCAATTAATGCGAGATAAACTTCAAGTTCAGAGATTGTAAGCCTGAGGACACATTTCACAATGTGTTCAAAGTCAGGCTCACTGATCTCAAATAGCCCTGCAGGCCCATCCACACTCACAACTCCACCCCCATCAGATAAACCCCCTTTAGATGATATTAATTTTTTTGTAATTTTTGTTTTTTATTTCTTTTTCAGCGCTCTAGATCTCAACGATAACGCTAGCTTTCTTCAGTTCGAGAATTACAACATCCCTTCCCCCAACTTGCTTTTCAGTCTCTACATCAAACCAATCACTTCTCAATTCGATGTCTTCTCCATCCAATTCGAGAATGTACTTTCCAGAGTTGAATAATTCTAAAATTTGCCCTTCTTTAAGTTCTTCCACTTTCTTCACAATGTGTTTTGTTTTATCTTTGAAAAGCGGTCCAAGGATGCTATATTTTGGCTTTAATCTCTTTATTCTGCTTTTAACTTCTGGCATCTCATCCAAAAACTCAACCTCAGCATTAACGGCTCCGGCTATGTCTCTCGTATCTATTTTTTGGAGGGAGTATACCATCACTTTCTTCAGAGGGGCATTAAGTGCCATACCTCTGTCGTGTTTCATCTTCCTTATCTCTGCGACTATGTTTCTGATAAGCTCCCCCTTTTCTTCTGCATCTGCATTGATAAAAACCTTCTCTACTTTAGGATAGCTCTGTAGATGTACGCTTTCTTCCTCTGCCCCAATGGTTTTGCAAAAGATATTCCAGCATTCCTCTGCTAGGAAAGGAGTGAATGGTGCAAGCATTCTTATCATCGCGCTAATAGCTTTGTATAGTACAAATTGAGCTCCCCTTCTTTCATCTTCACTCCCTGAATAAAGTCTGTTTTTAACAAGTTCGAGATAGTCGTCGGCAAACTCATACCAAGCAAAGCTTCTTATGGCTTTCAAAGCCTCGTCAAATCTGTAGTTATCCATCGAATCGATAGCTTCCTTTATAACTCTATTTAGCTTTGAAAGTATCCATCTGTCAGCGTCTCTCATCATTTCTGCATCCTTTTCATCGGGTTTGTAGCCTTTAAGGTGGTTTGTGGAAAATCTCAGAATACTCCAGAATTTCTGCTGAAATCTTGTGGCTGCAACTACCTCTTTCCAAGTGAATATCACATCGCTCCCCGTTGAACCGCTCGCAGCCCACTGTCTTAAAGCATCGGAGCCGTACTTGGAAATAACCTCCTCTGGAGAAATTATGTTTCCCAAGCTTTTGCTCATCTTTCTTCCATCCTCTCCCAGAACCATTCCGTTTATCACGATCTCATGCCAGGGAATTTCGTCCACTAAAGAGAGTGATCTCAGAATCGTGTAAAAAGCCCACGTTCTTATGATATCATGTCCTTGGGGCCTAAGACTCACCGGATAATCCTTTAACTCATCAGGCCATCCAACGATCGCAAGGGGAGTAATGCTCGAATCCATCCATGTATCGAGGACATCGTCCTCGCCCACAAACTCAATCGAGCCGCATGAAGGGCAAGGAATCTTGGGAGCATCTATTGTTGGATCGACGGGCAACCACTCTTCCTTTGCAACCAGAACTTCACCACACTTCTTACAGTACCACGCCGGAATTGGGGTTGCGAATACTCTTTGCCTGCTTATTACCCAGTCCCACTCCATCCCTTCTACCCAAGCTTTTAGACGGCTGAGCATGTGTTCGGGAATCCAGTTTATCCTTTCAGCCTCTTTCAGAATTCTATCCTTCTCCACTTTTACAAACCACTGCTCTTCGGCCACGATCTCAATGGGTGTTTTGCACCTCCAGCACACCCCGACGTTATGTTCGATTTCCTCCTTTTTCAGGACTATGTCCTCTTTTTCAAGGTCTTCAAGGATCTTTTCCCTTGCTTCAGGTATCGTAAGCCCTTTATACCTTCCAGACTTCTCGTTTAGTCTCCCATTTTGGTCGAGGATCATTCTAAGCTCGAGGTTGTGTTTCTTCCACCATTTTACATCCTGTCTGTCGCCGAAGGTACAAATCATAACGATTCCGGTTCCAAATTCGGGATCAACCTCTTCGTCCTCAATTACCTTTGCTCTATACTCGGTTGTTGGAATCCTTATTTCTTTACCAATCAAATCCTTATATCGCTCGTCCTCTGGATGTACGGCTATGGCAACGCACGCAGGAATTAACTCGGGTCTGGTTGTTGCAATCACAACGTCATCATCAAATTTTATGTAACTGAGTTGGGTTTTTCCAGATCTGTACTCAATCTCAGCCAAAGCTATCGTTGTCTGACATCTCGGACAATGAATGACAGGGTGATAGGCCCGATAGATTAGGCCTTTATTATACATTCTTACAAATGAAACCTGAGTTTTCGAGTAATATTCTGGATACATGGTTATGTACTCTTTACTCCAATCTACCGAAAATCCCATCCTTTTCATTGTTTCTTTCATCTTCTCTATGTTTTCTTCTGTAAATTCAACACAGAGCTTCCTGAAAACGTCTCTAGGTACATCGTTCTTGCTTATCCCATGCTTCTCCTCAACCTTAACTTCCGTAGGCAAACCGTGACAATCCCAGCCTTGGGGAAACATCACCTCGTAACCCCTCATTCGCTTGTATCGAGCGATAAAATCGATATAACACCAGTTTAAGGTGTTTCCTATGTGAAAAGAACCGGTTGGATATGGTGGAGGTGTATCGATAATGTAATGAGGTTTCTTGGACTCCCAATCAAATTGGTAAAGGTCTAACCCATCCCAGATTTCAATCCACTTTTTCTCGTTTTCGAGGGCGTTATACTCCTTCTCCATTATGTAGTTTTGCTCTTCGGTTTTATCGATTTCCATTTTCGTTCTATTCATCCAATCACCCTAAATTTTTTTATCTATGATAAACCAAATCATCCGGAGTGAACTCTAAATCCTAGAAGATATTCGTTTTAAAATATTACCGATCATGATTGCGTTTCTGAGAGTTTTGGAATATTTATTTCTTGCTAAGTGTTTGTTTTTGTTTTGGCATTACCGGGTTTCTCAAGCTTCCGATCCCCTCAATCCTGACCTCCACTTCGTCACCCGCTTTCATGGCTCCCACCCCCGAAGGCGTACCGGTAGCGATAACGTCACCCTTTTTGAGAGTCATAATTGAGGATATGAATTCAATGAGTCTAAAAGCGTTAAACGCCATATTGGATGTATTTGAGGATTGGACAACTTTTCCGTTAAGTAGTGTCTCGATCCTGAGGTTTTCTGGGTTTAGTTGCTCTGATAAGACTATGTAAGGGCCCAAAGGTGCGAAAGTGTCAAAGGATTTGCCCCTAGTCCACTGTCCGTCTTTGAATTGCAAATCCCTTGCAGTCACGTCGTTGAAGCAGGTATAGCCGAGGATAAAATCTTTTGCTCCCTCTTGTGAAACATCCTTACATCTTCTCGATATAACGACTGCAAGTTCTCCTTCGTAGTCAACTCTGCTAGATTGAGGTGGAAGTATAATCGGATCTAAATCACCGATTATAGCTGATTCCGGTTTCAGAAAGATTATTGGCTCTTCTGGAACCTCTTTCCCGAATTCTTGAGCATGATCTTTATAATTCACACCAATACAAATGATTTTGGTGGGTTTTACGGGAGGCAAAAATTTTACAGCTTTTGCAGAAAACTCGAGATTATCGAAGATCAACAGTCCGTCAAGTATCTCAAAAAACCCCTCAAAAAGTTCTCCGTTTGCATAAAATCTACCATAAGCTTCCATGAAATCCAGTTAAAGTGTGGATATATTAGAGTTATGTTGGTTTGTGTTGATGGAGTTACAGATTTATAAGCGGGATAATTGATTTAACTATTTTTTATTTTTAAATTTAATTTATAAAATTGGTCTATGTTGTTTTCATCAGTTAGCTGAAGATTTCAGGAGAGGGCAGAAGAAATATACCCAAGCAAATGCCAAAACAAAATTACCAAAAAACATAAATTCAGATGAGACAACTTCTTTTAAGGGCCCGTAGCTTAGCCAGGTTAGAGCGTCCGGCTCATAACCGGGCGGTCGAGGGTTCAAATCCCTCCGGGCCCAGATTATCGTAGATTCAAATTTTCCTAACAGATTTTTTTACAATCTCAGCTAAGTCTTGGGTTACTTTTTCTGCTTTGTATTCAAACTTCGATACCATATAACAGAATTGTTTATCAACTTCCATGCTGAATCATCGTTTGATAAGCTTCTACCCCGAAAGTTAGATACATCTTCCTTGTATCTCCGTCCACACGATCTCATCGAAGATAGTTCCATACATTGCAATAATTCCAGCATTGTTCCCCTTCATATATTATATTAGCTTATGCGGAACACCCATTGTGGGATTAATAGATTCGAGAGAATGAAGATCTTTGGCTTAAAGCTGAGAACTTCTTCGACCTCATCATGATCGACGATTATGAAGTCGTGTTGCAACTTCCCCCAGTAATGTCTCTTTATCAAATCAAATTTTGCCTTTTTTGTCTCATCGTAAGCTTGCTTGGTCATCCAGCCTCTATGCTGTAACTAACCATTTCGGAAGCAGTGTTAGCTTATTTTTCAGCATTTATTTTGAGTAACCACAACTTAACCCAGGTGTCAACTACAACAACCTTTAGCTTGCTTTCATCATCAACAACGAAGTACACCTCTGTTGGACTCTCAGCTTTATTTCCATCTTCATCTTCAGCAACGAACTTGTAAAATACAACTGTTCCAGCCTTTTGCAGAGCAACTGTTCCCTTTATCTCGTATATTTGAGAATTTACCTCGAAATTGAGTATATCTGTATCAGCTAAGGTTTTGATACTACTTTCCGCTTCTTTCCAGCTCGTCTTATCCGTGGAGTATAACAGCTTTGCATACCTTAATCCATTCTCGTCACATATTGCGGCTGAAACCTTATGGATTTCATCATCTCTAACTACAAAGTATTTGGGATGTAAATCCTTCATTAAAACGATTGGTGGTAATTTCTCCCTTACCTCTTCCACTTTCTCCTTAAGCTTTCTCTTCAAATCGTTAACATTCAGCGTAAATTCACCAGCTATTGGTTCTGTTGGTGTTGCCTGCACCTTAAGCATGTCTAAACTGCTGGAAATAGAGAAATCGAAAATATATAAACTAAAGAGAAAAGAGTTAAAAGAGCTATACCCGTTTCATTCAACTTCATGCAATCACCTTGAATCAGCTGCCAAGCAATTTAGTTGTGAATTCGGACTCCTCCTTAGCCAATGTGAACTTTAACTCCTTACCAGTAACCTCGATAACAGGCTGCAAGACGATTTTAACCTTTGTTTTTTCTCCATTTTTAATATGGCTAACCCACCACTCATCAAGCATTCTGTTCTCAATTCTGGTGACAAACGTGAGCATCGCATCGGATTTTGGCTGTATAATGGTTAGAGCATCACTTGAGCCCTCGACAAGCTTGATTTCGTTCATCTCAACCAAGTAGTGGAACTTCGTTAATGGAATCGGAATTGGATTGTCATTATAGATTGTAGCCAAGGTTATGATTTCAGTGTAATCTTCATTGACCTCTCCCCAGCGAGATTTAAATGACTTGATTGTTAGCGTAATTGGCCCAACGTTAATTTTCTGCGGAATATCTGAGTTTAATCCAACCAATATATCAGTTTCAACTGGGTTTGATAGTTCAAAAGGCCATTTGAACTCTGTAATTTTTAGGTCGAATACCAAATAGCCCTTTACATTCATAGTCGATTTCTCGCCATTCTTTACATGCGAAATCCACCATTCTGGAATTTTAGCATTTTCAAGCTTTGTTGAAATGACAATAGTTGACTCTGAATTTGCTTTAATTTCTGCTTTTAGTGCTGATCCTTGCCCCATCTTTATGTCATTCATGTAAATTTCTGTTAGAACGTCTTTTAGTGGCAGTGGAATTGGATTTGGGTTGTAGACTTGGATACTTGTAAGAATTTCGGTCGTTGAAGGTGTTACTTTTCCCCATTCATGGCTTATCCCTCTAATTTCTGGCTTTCCTAACATTGGTTTTCCTTCTTGGGTGCAGCCTAGCAATAGAGTGGCTATTAGGAGAACAACAATAACTAACAAGAATCTTTTCGTTACCACATCCATCACCCCCATTTAACCACTACATCCTCGCCACTATTTAAGTTTGCTACACTTTAGTAAGCTAATCTATTGTATCGATGAATGGAATGCTTGAAGAATCAGAATTGGATCTTAGATGATACTTCATCGATAAAGAAGACAGAACAATCCATGTTCTTAAGCTTGAAATGAGGGAGAGAATTCACGGACTTCTTCCCGGTTTGGAATTGGCTTCTTCAGATTTACATTTTAAATGACTTTCTGAGTATGAACCCTCTATTGTGGTGAATAATTGTTTTATTTCTCAGTCAAGTAGGCATATTCACAGGCTTACAATTCAAGTGATTAACTTGTTGCTTAAATCTTTTAAATGAAAATAAAAAATTACTAACCATGAAAATTAAGATTTTAACTGAATATGGACTTTTGGAGGCGTAACCACCATTCTTTAGGGTGTTTGTAATCTAGCTTTCAGCCAACCTCTGCAAAGCCTTCTTCTCCTTAAATCCTAGGGCAACAACCATCCCAACCAAAAGGACATTCATAGCAACGAATTTGTAAACAGATTTCGTTGTATAGCGATGCAATCTTCTCAAGTCCATTGATTTAGCAAGTTTGAAAACATCTTCGATCATGGATCTGATTGTCTTAAAATCCTTCCAATTCTCAAGCAAATTTATTAACCTACTCTTTAAAGCCTTGAAAAATCTTATTCCTTTCTTCAGATTCTTGCTGAGAATGCTTAGAGGATGGCTCAACAATCCATCCAGCCTTTCCATTCTAAAGTTACTCCTCAGAAAGATTAAAGGACTTATTCTGTGCTTTAAGCCAACAAGATAGTTCTTGTAGGTGTAGAATCCCTTATCCAAGATCAAAACATCTCTCTGCCTTAAAATTTTTCTTCTTCTAAGCTACTTCCATAGGAACAACAATGGTTTTAGAGGGGACGTTCCATAACGAGAGTTAATTTCATTCCAATGAATTTCCCTTTGGATGAATATCGTCTGTAGTCCTTTTTCAGCAGTTTAGCCTGTTTAATTGGTTTTCTAAAGTAATTGATGTCAACACTAACGTCAATGCAATCAACGATGAGCTTTGAATTCTTTGCCCTTTTCTTTGTAATTGGGTTAAGAATCCTTAGAATCATGTTTATAAAGCTGCTAAGGCTGAATTTGCTGAGAAAGTAGTAGACGTAGTCCTCTTTAGGCACATCATCTTCCTTTTAGAGGGAGATATGGTTGGATAAACCAAAGGGTCAGAGCTTTGACATTGGATTATGACAAACTGATGAGATGAAAACTCATGTAAATGCATTTTTTACCCTAAGCATGTAGAAGATTATTAAAGCATAGATAACAATTCCAACGACTCCTCCTGTCAACACTGGCATTGTGGTGAGGTTTGGAAAAGAGAGCATCATTCCAACCATCCCTAAACTCCAGAGTATCCCTAGGACGCTCAGAATTATAACAATAATTCTTGCCCAGTTTTTGAGGTTCCATAGGCCATATGCAATCACAATACCAAAAGCACCAAAGATCAAGTAGAAAATGCTTAATCCTTGAAACATAGGTCTGAAAGCCATCTCTGGAACCATAACTGAGAAGGATGGTAGAAGGAAGACCAACATCACTCCTGTAGCAATGGAAAGAACACCTCCAATTCCGTAAAGAATTGCAAGCAAGGTTACACCAAAAGGCCTCATTCTATCACCTTTCTGCACTTGCATTACTTTCATTCTTGTATTTAAAAATTTTTAATATTTAATAGATTGAAAATGGTTTCAGGATTTTTGGCATTACTTCTAAGAATGAGGTTAATGAGCTAAAATAACCTAAATTCTCTCAAGCTATTGGACCCATAACGATCTAAAGAAGGATAATGAGTCTAGTTGTAGAAAGGAATTGTCAAAAAATAGAATTTTAAAATTTTGCAGATTTGACTACTTCAACTTTAAATTCTCATTAAAATAAAAATCAGCTCAAAAAGCAAATTTCCAGCAATTATAGATGTCAAAAACCCTGCTGTAATGAAAATGAGGAATGGTAGTCCTGGTGTAACCCAGATTTCTCTAATCGTCCCTTTACTGTAAGCTTTCTCAAGTCTGTAGAGCACTTCGTCATCTGGTTCAATTCCCCTCCTGAGCCTCACAACTTTGCCTTTTGAGTCCACATACTCTAGAAGGTTGTGGAACTTTGGCAAATTGGCTGCATCGGCCCTATAGCCTATGAAGTAGTAGAAGAGATTTCCTTTTATCTCTTTTAACCCTTCTTTAACCAGATTTCTGATAAATAAAACCAAAACAAGTGCTGGAGCAGATATTACTGAGTTCGAAAGGGTTGAGAAGGCAAATACTCCAAAACCTGTATTTAGGAAGGGGAGTGTAAATGACTGGAAATTTAGGGTTGGATAGAATGGAAAGAGTAAGGAAAGAACAATCAACGCTTTTGCATCTGCCCCCCCATAGGCTCCCAAATAGTATAGGCCATAGGCAAGCCCGAAAACCAGTGCAAACTGCAAGCAGGCAAAAAGAATATCATAAAAACCATGTTTTCCGGCTAGAAACTCAGCAATGACGAAGGGAATTATTGCGATTATCATGTATTTCCACAATCTATTTGGTACCCTTCTCTCCCTTAGATCGAGTAAACATGCATAAAGCAGAAATACAAGAGCAATCGAACATTTTGATAGATATATGGTGGTGAGAATCATCTTAATCCTCTAAAAATCGTTATTATTTTAATCCCTTCGATAGATCTCAATAAGATCCGAGACTATGGCACTTGCAGTTTCGTATTTCCCAGCACCCTTTCCCATTACCACTATATCTCCAGCGAGATCCGTTCTTATCAGCGCTGCATTCATAGTTCCCTCAATTGCAAGCGGATGATGGTGGGGCACAAGTCTCGGGGAAACCTTAAGAAAACCCTTTTCTTTGTTTGCTTCGGCGATTAGCCTTATCGTGTAGTTCTTGTTTCCAGCAACCTCAAAGGACTCGGGAGTGATCTTCGTAATTCCCGTTATTTCAACATCTTCAAAGCTTGCATCCATCCGCATTATCGAGTTTGCAAGAATCACAAGCTTGGCAGCGGAATCTATCCCTTCTACATCATAGCTTGGATCCGCCTCGGCGATTTTTAATTCCTGAGCCTCTGAAAGTACTTGAGAATAGGTCATCTTCTCCCTCTCCATTCTTGTCAGGATGTAGTTGCAGGTTCCGTTAAGGACACCCTTTATCACTCTAATCTCGTTTCCTGCAAGATCATTTTTGGCAAGCTTTATTATAGGCATCGCCCCTCCAACAGTCGCCTCATACATAAAGCTTACACCTTTCTTTTCCGCAAGTCTTTCCAGTTTTTTGAAAGCTTTGACTAATGGTCCTTTGTTGGAAGTTATCACATTTGCACCCTTGTCCATTGATTTTACAATATGCTTTAGTCCTGGCTCGCCTGAATGAACATTTGTCGGTGTAACCTCAATTGCCACATCGAAGTCAACCTTCTCGATAACCTCTAACGTTTTCATTCCACTGAATCCCTTGTTCTTCTTGATCTTTATTGCTTCCATCAAGTTTAGGCCCTTCTCGTCGATAAGAGAACCTTTTGAGTCTGTAATAGCTACAACCTTGTATTTACCAATAAAACCCTCTATCAACTCTTTTTTATAATGAAGAACTTCTGCAACCCCTTTTCCAACTGCTCCAAATCCGAAAATTGCTATGTTAATCATATCACCATTTATTACTCTATTACATCGATTATTTCGTCAAATATTTCGTATCTCATAATATGTCTCATAATTCCTCATTAATTGGTTCTACAAGGAGGAGGTTCTTTGTTTTGCAAATTTCTCTCAATATATCCAAAGCCTCATCAAGCTTGTCTTGGCGAGTAGCGGAGATTGTAATCATCGCGGTAGAGGGTCTATTTAGTTCGGGCATGCTCATCTCCATATCTACGACTTCCGCAAAACCAGTTGAATCGATGCGGTTTATCGTATCGCTTAGGTCTGTTTTTACGATATGGCCGATGAGCATGACGGAAGTTGTTGCAAGTAATCTAAGCTCGTTGTAACTTTTGACTATCACACCTCTTTCCTTTATTTTCTCTATTATTCTCATGGCATCTTTCTGGTCTTCAACTGAAAAAGAGATCTCTACCGGAACTCTCTTTAGCGGTGTTATTTTGTCCCTTTGGTGGATTATGCTTATGATATTCCCGCCCCCCTTGGAAATGGGTTCAAGCGTGTTAAGCAGTTGCCCTGGTTTATCAAGGAGTTCAACGACAATCGATATTACTGGCATCCTATCATCCTGAATTTAATCGTAAATCGGGGTCCCCTCCCTTTCTGTGAGTTCTCTAAACTTCTGCATCAACATTCTTGTGATCTTCCCTGGCTTTCCGTCTCCTATCTCTCTTCCATCGATAATCACAATTGGAGCTATTTCAGCAGCTGTACCCGTGACAAAGACCTCATCTGCTGAATAGAGATCAAAAAGCCCAAGATTCATTTCCTTAAATGGAATTCCTAGCTCATTTATAAGTTCTATCGTAGCGGCCCTTGTTATACCTCTCAAATTGTTAAGGGTTGGAGGAGTGAAGATTTCCCCATTCTTAACAAGGAAAATGTTGTCTCCACTTCCTTCTGAAAGATATCCGTTCGTATCGAGGAAGATTGCCTCATCACCTCCCTTAGCATTCGCCTCTATCTTTGCAAGTATGTTGTTGAGGTAGTTCATCGATTTTATGCTTGGCGGGAGGCAATCAATCGCATTCCTTCTAATGCAAACAGTAACAGCTCTTAGCCCCTTCTCATAAAGATCCCCATAAAGTTTTCCCCACTCAATAGTTATGACGATTATCGTTGGCTTAGGACACATTCTTGGGTCTAATCCAAGATCCCCAATTCCTCTTGTGACTATCGGCCTGATATAAGCGTCTCTAAGGTTGTTTTTCCTCAAAGTCTCCAAAATGATGTTCTTGAATTCTTCTTTGGAAACTGGAATCTCGAGATCAATCACCTTTGCAGAATCATAGAGCCTGTCTATATGCTCATCTAGTCTGAAAACCTTTCCGTTGTAGGCTCTTATTCCCTCAAAAACACCGTCACCGTAAAGAAAGCCATGGTCAAATACGCTTACTCTTGCTTCTTCCTGAGGGACAAATTCTCCATCAATATAGACCAATCCCATAGAATTACACCGAAATTAAAAACCTTGGACACATATAAAAATATATCGCAACTTCCATGAACATCCATGAAATTTTTTGCAATCTGACAAATTTGACAATCCAGCAAACATTTTAAATGGATTAGATAAATTAAGTTTATGCGCAGTCAGACGAAATGGGGGATCTTTTTTATCTTTTTAGGATTACTCATCTTAGCATTAACGAGGCTGAATGTAATAGGAGCAATTTATTCAGTTATCCTTTTTTTGCTCGGTGCATCTCTCATAATTTTCCGGAAAAGGGAGGAAGTAATCGAGGAAGTGTAAAAAAGAGCTGAAACTAAAGCCATGAGAAAAACTAATTAAATCCCTTAGTCAATCTAAATAGGGTGATCGAAATTGATAGTATCAACTACCTTCGAAGTTCCTGATAGGAAGATTGAGGAGATTTTAGGAATCGTTACTGGCAACACTGTTAGAGCCAAGCACATTGGCAAGGACATTCTTGCTGGATTGAAAAATATAGTTGGTGGAGAACTTCAGGAATACACAGATATGCTCTCAGATGCTAGAAAGGAGGCTTTAAACAGGATGATAAAGGATGCTGAAAAGCTCGGAGCTGATGCTGTAGTAGGTGTGAGATTCACCACCTCACAAACAATGGCTGGGGCTGCAGAACTCCTTGCTTATGGTACCGCAGTAAAGCTTAAGTGAGAAAATGTTCGGCTGGGGTGAGCTTGGAATTGTAATCATTCTGGCAATTGTTCTTCTAGGACCAGAGAGGTTACCGGAAGTTTTCAGAACCTTGGGGAAAGTATATTACGAATACAAAAAAGCAAAAAAAAGATTCGAGCTTGAAGTACTCTATGGCTATAAACTTCCCGATAAGGATGTCTTGGATAAATTGTCCCAAAAAAGAATTGATGAGATTGTTAAAGCAGAACTCGAGTCGGAAGGTAAGGGATGGGAGGAAAATGTCAAAAAACTTCTTTTGGATTCTGATGAGAAGATGGGGGACAAAATAGAGAAAGACTAAAAAAAGAAGAATTAGGGTGCTAGATGTAGTAGATAAGCTGTAAATAAGCTGAACTTGGAACTAAATCACCGGAAGATTTAAAAAATTGGAGGGAGCAAATTTAATAGGTTGGAGGTGTTTGAATGTTCACGATAGGCCCGAATGAAATTCTCGCCATACTGATAATCGCCTTTTTACTTTTCGGGGCAAGCAAACTTCCTGAACTTGCGAGAAGTTTAGGAAAGAGTATGGGTGAATTTAAAAAAGCTCAGAGAGAGGCTGAAATTGAGCTCAGAAGGTTTGAAAAAGATCTTGCTGAAGGAAAGTACTCCCAATCCGAAAAAAGGGCTAAGCTAGAAAAGATAGCTAAAGACCTTGGAATTGAGCCTGAAGGAATGGATGATGAAAAACTTCTGGAGGAGATCAACAAAGCTCTTCCAAAAACGGAGAAAACTGAGCCTTAATTATTCTTTCTCCAATATTTTACTGTTTTTTGCGGTTTGTTTCTTATTTCCACAAATTTTGTAACTATGGTAAATAATATGAAATATTTAGCGTCTCGTTTAGGTTTAAAAGTATACGTAAGTGAATATGTGAGTATGTAGGTAGAAAATCGAATTTTTACCTCTAATATTGCCAGAGTTCGAAACTACCAAAAAGTCTAGATAATTTAACTAGAAAAATAGAAAAAGTAGATGGGAACCAAACAAACTAAAAATAGTGGGAGACACTAAATACCTGTGGGCCCGTAGGGTAGCGGATATCCTGGAGGCCTTCGGAGCCTCAGACCCGGGTTCAACTCCCGGCGGGTCCGTTTTTTCGTGAATCAATCAAAAAAATTAAAGCAATAACACTAAAAGCACTGATACACGACTGAAAATCGAAGCTAAACATCTAATCTTTTTCTTCTTTGATATTCTATAGCGGATCTTGGGTTTCATTAACCTTGCTTCACACTGGATTGCTGTGTTCCAAAATTTAAATATTGTCTCAATATCTCTCGGTATTACCTCTTGATCTTTCCGGGAAGAATGAACTCATACCTTTTCAGAAGAATTTTAGTAACGATGAACCTATGGATTTTGCGTAAATTGAGATACAAACTCCAGATGAAGGCATCTTCCTTGTAGTACTTTTCCACCTCCTTGTAGGTTATTGGCTCAATTCTGTATCCAATTTCATCAAAAAATCTGTTGGTAAAATCTATGTATGAAGGGATAAAATCAGCCCTCTTTTCTTTAAAGAGGTTGGCGATGAGGTCAACAACCACCTTGCGAAAATCGTAGTATCTGTCGAGAATATCTTGAAGGAAGAACTTTTTGAGGAGTATCCGTACTCCAGGTGGGCAAGCTCTGAGAAATATGTCTGTTTCAAGCTGGTCAATCCCGTTTTTTCTTATCATTGGTGTGCTCGTATCGAAGTAGAGAAGATCTGAGGATGTATCTTCTGAACTTAAAGCCCAGTTCGAGATCTGTCCATCTAGTCCGATTTCCAGACTTTCGCTCACTTTTTTGGCATTGAAATCCCATACTTTCTTCATTTCATTCAGAACTCTGTCAAAAAGTTCAACAGCCTCATTCTCTTTCATCCTCTGGATTACCTTGTTACATACGAGTGAAGGATCCAGCTTTTCCTGTATGAGAAACAATACGATCCTTCCGTCCTTTGTAACTATATATTCTGCTCCTCTCCCGGGAATCCTTATCCCGGCAGAGCTGAGAAAGTCTATGTACTCGTAATATGTCTGAATGTATCTTTCAACCTGTTCAACTGAACGGAACATTGGTATTCTCTTGAACGCAACGTCGCTGTATTCATCAAGCAGAATTTCGAACACGGTGCTTATCTCTCCGTATCCCAGTACCTTTATCGGTATTTTGGATTTCTCTGGTTTTGCTGGGTTTAGGTTCTCTTCAAACTCTCTGAGCAAATCTTTATCGACTTTCAAGGTATCACCGACTCATGATGATACATCTTTTATGATATAACCGCTTTTATCACTTCGAGCATGTCGGTTCGTTGAGACGCTATGGTAAGAGCAGCTCTTAGATTATCAATGATGTAATTAACATGTTCCTCGCTCACGATTAGTGGGGGAAGTAACTGCATGACAGAGGTATCGTTGTTTGCATAGACAGCCAAGATCCCGCTGTGGTAGCATGAGAGAGATAGGAGTGGTCCGTATCCCTCCTCAACCATTTTTATCCCGATGAACAGCCCTTTCTGTCTTATCTCCTCTACGAAGCTGAACTCATCCATCAGTGACTTGAGGTTGCTTGAGAGCAGAGAGGCCATTTTCACGACATTCTCCAAAAAAGAGCTTCTTGAGGTGATCTCAAGTACCTTTTCAGCCACCACACATCCTAATTCTGATCCGCCAAAAGTTGAAACATGGATAAAAGGGTTTTCAGCCATGAAATCGTCTAAACCTTCCTTGAAGCAGGTTGCGGATATCGGATAAACACCACCGGAAAGCCCTTTGGCACTTACAATAACATCAGGAACAACGTCGTAGTGTTCTACACCCCACATTCTTCCTGTTCTTCCAAGTCCAGTCTGGACTTCGTCCATTATCATAAGCACACCTTTTTCATCGCATATCTCCCTCACTCTCTTGTAGAAATCTTCAGGAGGCAGAGGCATACCAAGTGTAGCTGGAATTGTTTCAAAAAGAACTGCTGCTGTATTATCGTCAATTGCCTTTTCAACAGCATCCGCATCACCGAATGGAACTTCGACAAATCCAGGAGCGAGAGGTTCGAATGGCTTTCTGTATTTCTCATCTCCAGCTGCCAGAGCAAAGCCAGTATGGCCATGGTAAGCACCTTTGGCATAGATTATCTTCTTTCTCCCAGTGTGTCCCCTTGCGAGTTTTATTGCAAAATCAATAGCCTCTCCTCCTCCAACTCCAAACACAGTCCTGTTTATGTCTTTAGGCATAACTTCTGCAAGTTTCTCTGCAAGCGATGCACGATGTTCGCTTATCAGATGATGGTTGCCTATGTCCAACTCTTCAACTGCGCTTTTGAGTGTTTCAATTATCTCTGGATGTCTGTGACCGAGATTGAACACTCCACCATTGCAGTGGCAGTCCATTAGCTTCTTTCCATTCATATCCCAGTACCACACACCTTCTCGCTTTCCGGGAATTAAGTCGATGCCCACAGCGGTGAAAAATCTGGCTTTTGCAGGAGAAACTCTCTCTCCAAACAATTCGATTATCTCTTGCTTCTCCTTTCTCCCAACGAACGTCATAGAAAAATAATCGTAATAATCTTTAATATACCTTATCTTCCATCTTTTCTTTTTATAGTACTTTTACCCTTCTGCCCTTCTTCACCAAAGTCTCATGTTTTTTATACTTAACAGATTGAAATGGTAAAATTTTCAAAAAGATTTACAAATTAAAAAATCATCTTTCCCAACAATAAGATGACGTTCTACAGTCTCAATCAGCTCTTTCCTCTTGAACGGCTTATCTATCAGTTCAAGTGCTCCTGCCCTCTCCAAGTAGGTCATTCCTCCATCTCCTTCTATAGGCTGTGATTCCAACTATTTTTGCTTCAGGGTCGATTTTTAGAGTTCTCTTGGTAACCTTTATTTAACCTCATTATTGTCTCTGAAAGCACCTCCATATTTATCAAGATTATTCGATACCTAGGTGGAAGGTTAGATATGCTGATATTGTGTTTACATGAATCAAAACACATGAGATTTTAGGTCTATCCTTTCCAGATATTTGAGGATCTCCCCACGCTGATCTATCCAAAGTGCAACGTAGTAGAGTGGCAAATCCATCTTCCGTATAGTGAAAACTTAACTTTCAACAAACTCCAAGAAAAAGAAAAAGTAATCCTGTCTTTAACCGAGTCTTCCAAGAAGCTGTTATAGTTCATTAATCAGCACATAAAACTGGAAGACATCATCCGGTAGAGTAAATTTAAAGTACTTGCAGTATTCTTGTAATTTGCTTTCCAAAGTTGATGAGTTCTGAGTTGAAGGATTATCGAATGAAATTTGAAAAATCCTATTGTTATTGATCATTATTTCAGTATGCGTCGCCTCTTAGTTATGCTCTTATCTTTGTTTAAGTTCTATTCATCCTACTCATAACTTTAGAGATAGAGATGCACTCATGTATGCTCACGATTTTTAATATTTGCTCATAAAATTTATAAGCATTAATCCTCACAACCGATAAATATTTGCTCATGATTAATTATTACAGGTGTTTTTATGCCTGAGATTTTGGAGAAAATGGGTCTTAAAGAAAAACTCGATTTGTGTGAAAAACTGTATAGGGAGACTGGAGCATACTATGGACTTACTGGAGAACTCGAATTGAAAAAAGAAGACCCCTTCAGATGGATGCAGGCATACGCAAAGATAAGAGGGGCGCTTGTCACAGCGAGAGAGATAGCGGTTCACATCTCTTCTTCTCCAATCGTACGAAGCATTGGTGAGCTTGCATTCGTGCTTTATACACCTGAAGGAGATGCAATAGCCCATTCAACGGGCATACTCGTGCACGTCCATACAATGAGTGATGACATCAAATTCATGATACGCAACGGTTACGAAGAAAATCCCGGAATCAAGGATGGAGATATATTTACCTGCAATGATCCTTCGATAGGCAATGTCCACACTACAGATGTTCATACTTTAGTTCCAATCTTCTATAACGGAGAACTCGTCGCTTGGGCAGGAGGGGTCACCCACGAAGTGGATATCGGAGGTGTCGTGCCTGGACACGATATAACAGCCTCGACTTCCAGATTCGAGGATGGTTTTTATGTGACTGCCGAAAAAACAGGGGAAAACGACATCCCATTTACTCACTGGAGAATAAGATCACAGAGAGGAACAAGAGCTCCGCTTTACTTTGATTTAGACGAGAAATGCCGGATAGCAGGACTATATATGATAAAAAGATTTCTCCTGAGATTTATTGAAGAAGAGGGAATTGAGTTCTACTGGAAATTTATAAGGGAGGTGATTGAGCAGGGGAGGAGAGACCTTCTTTTAAGGGTTAAAGAGCGCTTAATTCCAGGAAGATACAGGGCTGTCTCGTTTAGTGATACACCATTTTCTCAGGAAGCTTGGCAGCCCATCGCAAGAATCGACCACTTGGCACATCTTCCAGTGGAAATCCAGATAACTCCTGAAGGCAAGCTAAAGCTTGGAATGGATGGAGCATCAGCTCCGGTACCATTTCCCTGGAATTGCGGAGAGACCCCGATGCAAGGAGGACTTTGGGTTCAACTAACTCAACTTCTCGTCCATAACGCGATCGTGAACGATGGTTCTTACTATGCTGTTGAGTATGAATTCCCGCCAAATACCTGGTGTAATCCCCAGAATCCCCAGTTCTCTTATCAATGTCCTTGGTACTACCTCATACCCTCTTTCACAGGGATGCAGAGGTGCCTTTCAAGGGGTTTTCTTGCAAGGGGTTTCTGGGAGGAAGTGGTCTCAGGATATGGTATGACAGGAGATCCGGTTCAGGGAGGAGGCTTGCTAAGTGGAAAGGTTTTTGGTGAACCAGAAGACTTTTACTGGCCCGTTGCAACTTTTGAGATCAGCTGCACAGGTTTAGGAGCTTCAGCGGTTAAAGATGGACTCGATCATGGATATGCGATGTGGAATCCTGAAGGTGATATGGGAGATGCGGAGGATTGGGAGCAGATAGAGAGGGGTTTCAGGTTTCTTGGGAGAAGACTTCTTCCCAATTCAGCTGGATTCGGGAAGTATAGGGGTGGAACGGGATGGGAGATTCTAAGAGTGCTCTATGGAACTAAAGGTGGACAGTTGTTCAGTCTTAGAGAGGGCTACTCTTTCTTTGGTTCAGGGCTGTATGGAGGATACCCACAAGCAACTGGCTACAGGTTTTTCATAAAGAACACCGATTTTGAGGTCAGAGTTGCTGAAAAGAAGCCCTATCCTCTGGGAGATGGAGATCCGAAGGAATCGGAGGCGGAATCCCTTGTTGAAGGGGAGGTAACTCGGCTTCCCTATGCAACAACTTATCCGAGGGTTTTCTCTGAAGGAGATATCTTCCATTACACGATTAGTGGGGGGCCAGGCTTCGGAGATCCCATTGAGAGAAGCTATGAACTCTGTGAAAAAGATGCAAATGAAGGAATTTACACCCCTGACGTGCTCGAAAAGGTCTATGGAGTTGTGGTTGAAAAGCAAGGCGATAGATGGGTGGTCAACAAAGAGAAGTCCGAAAAGCTGAGGAAAGAAATAAGGGAAAAGAGAAAAAGAAGATCAATCGATTTTGAAGAGTTCTGGAAGAGAGAACGTTCAAGAATAACTGAAGGAAGGTTAATTGAGCCTGTTAAAAGGATGTTCAGAGAGAGTATAGCACTTTCTAAAACATGGGGTGAAGAGTTCAAACAATTCTGGCTTCTCGATGAGGTGATGCTATGAGGTACGAGATACTTGCCATAGATACAGGAGGCACAATGACTGATACGTTTCTTGTTGATGGTGAAGGTAACTTCATAATCGGCAAAGCTCAAACCACTCCTGATAAGGAGTACTCAGGAATTCTGAACTCTTTAACTGATGCTTTAAAATCATCAAGGGTTGAAGCTGAGATAGGAGATGTTCTTGAAGGTCTAAAAGCCTTTGTTTATACCGGAACAATCATGATCAACCGTATTGTAGAAAGAAAAGGTCTTCATCCGATCGGATTGATTACAACAGCTGGCTTTGAAGACACAATAAGGTTTGGAAGAGGAAAACAGAGCTGGGTAGAGCTTCCCTATTCTGAGAGACTCCATGCAGTTTCACACTACTATCCTACCCCTATAATCGGGAGATCCTACGTCAGAGGGGTGAGGGAGAGGGTCCTTACATCGGGTTTCGAAATGATTCCATTGTATGAGAAAGAAGCGGAAGAAGCGGTAAGGTACCTCATTAAGAAGGGCGTTAAAGCTATTGCCGTTTGCCTGCTTTACTCGTTCGCAAACCCTGAACATGAAGTCCAGGTTGAAGAGATCGCGAAGAGGGTGATGAAAGAAGAAGGGGTGGAAATTCCCATCTTCCTATCACACAGAATCAACCCGGTGATCGGTGAGCTTGGAAGGCTGAATACCACGGTCCTTCAAATTTATGGGGCTGAACCTTCAAGGGAGCAGTTTGAACTCATCAAGAGGCACTTGAAAGAGCTAGGCATGAAGGCTCCCATCCGGATTCTAACTTCATATGGTACGACTGTTTCACCTTCCCACGAAAAACTTATCACAACCGTAACATCTGGCCCGACAGGCGGTATTCTCGGATGCAAGTACCTTGGAGACATATATGGCTTTAATTACATAGTTGGTACGGATGTAGGAGGTACAAGCTTCGATGTGGGATTAATTTCGGCAGGCCAGTACTCTCTCAAAACTGAGTCAACCATAAATAGGTTCCTTGTGAACTTCCCGATGATTTCAGTCGACTCAATTGGTGCCGGTACCGGAAGCTACATCAGACTTGATCCCGTTACAAAAAGGGTTCGAATAGGGCCTGACAGTGCATCTTTCAGGGTTGGAGTCTCTTGGGTAGAAGGAGGAGTAAACACGGTGACAATCAATGATGCACTCGTAATATTGGGACACCTGAATCCTGACTACTTTCTGGGTGGAGAGGTTAAATTAAATAGGAAGAGAGCAGAGGAAATGTTCATTGATCAGGTCTCCTCTCCTCTCAGGGTTGATGTTGAAGAAGCAGCAGAGGGATGTTTGGAGCTTATAAACCTTGACATGAGGATGTATCTAAACGCAATGATAGTCGGAACCGGGCACGCTCCTGAAAATTACCACCTTGTCAGTTATGGAGGTGGAGGACCACTATTAACAGCTGGATACACGAAAGGGTTAAACTTCCAGGGAATCCTCGTTCCCACCTGGGCTGCAGCATTCTCTGCCTTTGGAGCTTCTACTGCAGATTATGGAGTAAGACACGATCTCTCAACCGAATTACTGCTCACTCCAGATGGAAGTATGGATGTTATAGTCACCGAAATGCTCAACCACGGATGGGGAGAGCTGAAGAAGCTGATGGAAGAAGAATTGAAAGCTGAGGGCATAGATCCTGAGTCGGTATTTTACAAGCCAAGTCTGAGAATGATGTACTTTGGAATGCTTGACGACTTGGAAGTACCTGTGGTTAGATTTCCAATAAGGGAGGACCATATCGAGGATATAAAGCAAACCTACGATGACATGTTTGAGAAGATATATGCAAGAGGCTCGAAAAGTCCAGAAGCAGGCTACATGATAAGCAGAATCATACTCTCATGCAGTCTACCCACTCCAAAACCAAAGCTACCAGATATTCCAGAGAGCGAAGATACGCCAGATGAAAAAGCGTATAAGAAGGAAAGAGAGATCTTCTATGGAGGAAAATGGCATGAGGCAGAGATTTTCGAAATGGATTATCTGATGCCTGGAAATGTCGTCAGAGGCCCATCTGTTGTTGAAGCACCAAGTACAACCTTTGTTGTTCCGCCAGGTTGGAAAGCGAAACTTGACAACCACAGAATTTTCTGGCTGGAAGAGGATGGTAGGGGGTGAAATTATGGAAACGAAAGAGCTCGTTAGAGATCTAATTGATGGCAAGCTGTCAATGGAGGAACTTTACAGAGTAATAAGCTCTGACAAAAATCCACATAGATTCAAGCTCATTCTGGATGTGCTACAGGAAAAAGTTCCTTGGGATGATAAAATAATCTTGCCTCTTTCTGATAGCCTTTTCATAGTTTGCAAGGACAACATACCCACTGTAAAATGTAAATGTGGCTTTGAATTCGGTGATTACAGAGTCAATTGGAAACTAAAGGCCAAGATCTATGTTAGGGATAGCGAAGAATCTTTGCAAGAGCTCTATAGACCATTCATGCATTCTGACCCTAGCTGGATGGAAATAAGAGAGTATTATTGTCCGGAGTGTTTCACTCTTCTCGAAACCGAGGTCGTCCCACCAGGGTATCCGGTGGTATTCGACTTTTTACCAGACATTAATGCCTTTTACAGGGAATGGCTTGGAGAAGAACCTCCTTGTGAGGCCGAGTTTGTAGACAAAACACTGAAATACATCCAAGAGAAATTTAAATAATTTATTTATTTTTTAGTTTTATCTTGTTTCAGTCTTATTTCAGACGTTTCTCCCTATTGCGATCAAAATCGATCCAAGAACTGCCAGAAAAGAGCCTATGAAAGTTTTTAAACTAACAGATTCTAATTTTTGGATTAAAAAGTAGGAAAGGACGGTTGTCACCAGTGGATAAAGATTTGAAATTGGGACTGCTATGGTCAGTGGAACAAGGGATAAAGCAAAGTAATAGGAGATATTTCCGAAAGCAAGCGAGGTTGCCGATATTGCAAGGTATCTATTCTTCACAAACCTGAGACGGTTTTTAACAGCTGCAAAAATGCTTAACATTAACAGCCCGGAAATCGAGGCTATAAAAGTACTCAGAAATATGCTCTCCAGCATTCCTGCTTTTATAAAGAAGGATGCAAGTCCATAAAAGAATCCGCTAATGACAGAGATGTAGATTCCAGTCTTGTCGATCTTTTCGGTTGAGAATATGTATAATCCGAATATCATAAGAACCGTGCCGGTTAAAACAAGCGTACTTAAAACCTCGTGAAGCAAAAATACGCCGAAAAACGCAGAAAACATTATCCTGGTTGAGGTTCCAGAAAAAGCTCTGGAAGAGCCAATAGTTGTTACCGAAAAATAGGTTATCACTCTAGCAATGAAATAGGAAATTATACCAGCCAGAATCAGCATCAGCACCTTATCTTGTCTGAGTTCGGTACTCTGGATATCTCCGGCTGAGAAGATGAAGGTAATAAACGTGACGATCAGAATAACTGTAAAGGTTGCGGAAACCACATCTTCATTCTCAAGCCCTTTCCGCAAGAAAATTCCATTTATGCCCCAGAGGAAGGAAGCCGTTAAGGCGAAAAGAATACCTATCATAGTTTTTCCAACCACTCTGGTTTTAAAAGCTATTTTGTTTCCCTTACCTTTTGATTAAACCATCATTTCTCGATGATTTTAATTTCTTCAAACTTCTCTGCTCTTTTGATAAATGCCCTTGTAGAGGGTTCAAATGTGGATATTGTGGATACTATAAGCCATATTTTATCCGGCCAAAGAGCCATGAACTTCTCATCCACTAAGGATGGGTAGGGAGGCGCTGGATGTGAATGGTAGAATCCAATAATCTCCAGTTTTCTGCTTTCAGCTTTTGCAAGTGTTTTTAGAAAATCTTCTGGATCAATTTGAAATCTAGTGGGAGAATTCAAAACGTTTTTTGCTGATTTTATTTCAGTTGCAATAGCACGGCTTCCACGGATTTCTCCGATAATGAAACCACAGATTTCCACTTGATTTATCTTAGCTTCCTCCTTTATCCTATCCAAAAATGTTCTCTTTATTTCGAGTATCATTTCTTCAATTATTATTTTTTGATTCTAGGTTTAAGTTTTGGGTTTAAAGACTCTTGAACCATCCAAGGTTTTTATTAAATTACTGTTTAATTTACTAATTACTATTTACTTACTCTTTGTCTCCTTCTAGCACCTTTTTTATATTATCGGGTATGGGCTCACTTCTCATTTTTTTAAAATCATACCAAACCTGCACCGATTTTGCTTTGGCGACTTCCTCTGAAGTTTCTTTGTTAACAACCGAGTATAGAAATTCCCAGCTTGAGTTTCCGATCTTGCCCACCCACATTTTGACCAAAACCACATCGCCAAGGCAAATTGGAGCAAGAAAGTCAACTTCAGCCCTTGCCAAAACGAATTCAACATCCTTCAGCGATCCTAGGCGGGTCTTGAAGTATTTAAACCTTCCAGCTTCAAGATATGTGAAGAGTTTCGCATTGTTTACATGCCCAAAAGAATCGAGATCTCCAAACCATACCTCGATCTCGTACTCGTAAATGGTATCTACCCCCTTCTCATTTTTAGCCTCTTTTCTAACTCTTTTCACCCAATCTAACAAAATCTGTTCCCGATCCTTGCTTTTGCCTTACAAATTCTGCTGCCAATCTCTCATCTTCAACTTTCGCAACTACCAAAACTCTGTCTAAATTGTTCGTATATCCACAAACGCACTTTCTGGTTTTGTTGGAACTTCTGGCATAGATGTATCTCCCGCATCTTCTGCATCTGAAAACACTAAAGCTCAAGTGATCACCTCAGAAGAAAGTGTCCAGGGTTTTCTGCTCTGCCTTTCCGGTTACAAAACTATCAGTATATCCGAATCTCTCCAAAATTCTCATAACTGAGGGAATTATCTGATTGTTTATGTAGTACTCTCTATCCAATCTGTAAACGTTTCCGTCAGCGTCGACAATTGTCTCTCCGTCGAATGATTCGATGAGGTCGGATGGAAAAGCTCTGTCTCCAACATTTCCGGAGCCTCTCGTGACAACGTATCCTACCTTTGATCCTATTGCATAGTGCAAACCCTTTTTCTCAGCTTTCATAGCAGCCTTCACATGCGCCTGAACGCTCTCATATCTCGAGGGCCTTCTTGTTAAGCTTTTGTGGATGATGTATTCGTCTATTCCAAATTCACCCCTCCTTATCTTATCGATTACATCTTTCACGAGATTAACGGCTCTATCAATGTTTTTCTCCCTCAGTATTATCTCTATAACGCTTTTCTGCACTTTCTTAGCAAGTTCGCACCAGTCTCCCCTTCTCACCTCTAAACCTCTAACTATTATCCTATCGCTATCTGTGTATCCGGCATATCGCTTCTTTTCAACAAAGAATATAGTCCGGTAAAACTCGTCGATCTCGATTTGGATAGGCAACTCCTTCGACAGCTCCTCAATCAGCTTACCAACTTCTTTCTTTAGCTCTGGCAAATTCATACCTTCTTTCTTTATAAAGATCGAATCTGTATCCCCATATAGCACCTCGAACCCCATGTCTTCTGCCATCTTGGCAGAGGTCTTTATGAAATGCCTTCCCCAGGCTGTTGTAGCCTCGGCACACTCCCTGCAATACCACCTGGCCATCCCCCATCCTGTATACCCGTAAAAGGAGTTTGTCAGGATTTTCAAAGTCTCCTGCTTGATGTTAAGGAGGAGGTATTGGGGAGAAGAGTAGTCAAGTTCCTTCATCTGTCTTTTGATCTCTTTCCTTCTCTCTATAAGCATTCTTAAAATTCGCTTGAAGAATCCATCCGGCTTTTTCAGGAATCTATGACCCACTTCTGGCGCGATAAAGCAGTCGCAGTTCTCTCTGGATAATGTATCTGGGCTTATGTTGAAAGAGATCATTATAGAGGGGTACATTGAGGCAAAATCAAGACAGACAACGTTCTCATGCAAGCCTCTCTCGGGCTCCAAAACGAAAGCTCCTTCATAGGGCTGGGAAAATTCAGCTGGATTTGGAGCGAGCTCACGAAGCTTATATGCCTCGCTTAGCAGAAGCCAGTCTACTTGCTTTCCCCTCCCCATTCTAGTGACGTCATCCAAAGGAATTCTAATCATCCTTGAAAGCTCGTAGTGCATTGGCAGAAGCTCTTCGGCGATAAAATATGTGTGCATAACATCCTGTCTTGAGTAACGGATGACCGCCTCTCTGTCTCCCTTGTTCCAGTGCTTTGAGATATCTTTCGCTTCGATATCTGCGATCTCAATTTTTCTTCCAAGGAATTCAGCTATATTCTCGAGGGTTTTTATCTTAACATCTATCGTTCTCATTGCAATATCATACAAATCCACATTTAGCCTGCCAGCAATTCTTGGTCTCCCACCTCTTATTGCAAGTTCAGAACCGTCTCTCCCTATATTCAGTTTTATTCCATGTAGGTTGGCTCTTTTCTTCAAATAGGGCCAGTCAAAGTTATCTTGATTGTAACCCACGATGATGTCGGGATCGATCTCTTTCAAAACCTGAATGAACTCTCTTATCACCGCTTTCTCATCATCTCCGTTTATTATGTTCTCGTATTCTCCAGACTTCACTGAGATGACTATGATCGGGTCCTTCTTTGGATCGGGCATTCCCATCTCTGTAAGCATCTCGCAATCGAAGGCAAGGGTTGAAACATCTGGAAATCCCTCTTTTTCCTCTCTTCTGACATCAAATACTTTGTATGATCTCAGCGAACCAAAATCGGTCTCTTCACATTTCAATCTAATACCGTCGAAGGAGGCAAGATCCCTATCAATGAGGTATCTATAAACGAAGGGTATGTCAGCCTCTCTTACCTCTGCAAACTGTGAGAAAACTTCACGGAGTTTGGGAACGTGTTGGGGGTGTTGGGCATAAACTTTGAAAACCTCCTTTTCTCTCCCAAAAATCTTCATCCTAACCTTTTCAACCCTCTTTGTTGAGATTATTTCTCCTTTCCTTTCAATTTTTATGTTAAGATCGTTCTCGGAAAGATCCTCGCCTAAAACATAGAAATAAGGCTCGAATGAATCATCATAAGCAACGAAAATGCCGTCTTTGTCTTTACACCAGAGCCTTACCACAACCTTCCCGTTTAATGTAAGGTAATCTATGTCTATCAGCCAACCAACCTTTTCAATCATTTTTAATTCGTATACTCGAGAATATTTCTTTCTTTGGTTTTTACTTAGTTAATAAAAACCTTTCCATTCTTGCTAACTCTGAACTCAAAAAATGCACAACGGTAATTTTAAATAACTCTTTGTAAACAACCTTTATGCATTTTGAGATCGAGGAAATAAAGAGAAAAAGGAAGAAACTTGGCGTTACTCAAAAAAAGCTTGCTGAGCTTGTTGGAGTGAGCCAACCACTCATCGCAAGGATAGAATCAGGAGATATAGACCCGAAGCTCTCTCTTGTTAAGAAGATTTTTGAGGTTTTGGAAAATTTAGAGGGAAAAAAGGTTAATGCAAGGAGTGTTATGAATCCGGATGTTATGTGTGCAACCCCAGATCAATCATTAAGGGAGGTAATTGAGGTTATGCTCAAGCATGATATATCACAGATGCCAGTGATTGAGCTTGGCAGAGTCCTTGGAACAGTTACCGAGAGTTCAATAGTAAAGATTATACTCAATAAAGGCATTGAGAGCACGGAGAAGATGAAGGTGAAGGACTGCATGGACAGTCCATTGCCGAGTGTTTCATCTGATGAAAGTATGGAATACGTTTGCAAGATGCTCATTAACAATCCCGCCGTACTTGTAGTAGAAAATGGAGAAATGGAGGGGATAATAACAAAACACGACATAATGAAGTCAATAAGGGGAAAAGGATATGAGAAACATATTCTGGTACGGAATGGCAAGTGAAAAGAAAATAGAATACCTCGAGAAGTTCAGCGTTGGCATCATTGGATCGAGGATGCTTTTGGAGCTCCTATGGAGGAGCGGGGTTGGCTGCATTAGGTACATAGGGGATTTTTTAACACCTGTCGATGCAAGAATAGATTCAACTGTAAAGCCCTTAGAGGCCAATGACTACGATGTCGTACATCCGATGAGTACCGATTCGTGTATAATTTCATATCCTTACCCTGAAGACTACGCTGAGTTTAAAAAACAGCTTAAGGGTATAGATGTTATAATTGCTCATAAACATATCAACAGGGCTGCTAGAGTAGCAGAGGAGCTTGGAGTCCCATTTATTCCTGAGATAATTACTACATTTCTCCCTGATGGGGTTTCGTTCTTCGATGTGAAATACGATCGCCCTGAACATAACCCAATTTCGTACGCTTTGACATGCTCTATTCAGGCGGGGGAGATAATGAGGATTTTCACAGGATATCAACTTCCGGTTATAGCCCCCGAGGCTTATGTTGTTGATTTCGATGAGCCGGGATACATAAAAAAGATAGAGTTAGAAAGGAAAAATTGATTTAGTGAAGTTGATTTGATGGAAGTGGATTGGTGAATTAGATTCGAGAAAGTGAGAAAAAAGGAATGAAGTTAAAAGAAAGTTAAAGAGGGGACTGGTTAAAATGAAGAGGGTGAGGGTTAGGACTCCATCACGAATTCATATGACCCTTATAGATCTCAATGGAGAGCTTGGAAGAATCGATGGTGGGATTGGTCTCGCATTGGAAAATCCATTCATAGAGATTGAGGCTTCGCAATCTGAGGACATTGTGATTGATGGAATAGCAACCGAAGCCTTTCAGCGGGCAGTAAAAAAGCTTAGCGAAGCTTTCGGTAGGGGTATCAAAATAAAGATCCTGGATAACTACAAGACCCATGTTGGACTTGGGAATGGAACCCAGACAGCTCTTTCGGTGGCTGAAGCTTACCGGAGGATTTACGACCTTGATCTCACTTTGACGGATCTCGCGAGCCTGGTCGGGAGAGGTGGGACTTCAGGAATAGGAGTTGCTGCCTTCAAAATGGGTGGTTTTATCCTTGATGGAGGACATTCTAAAAAGGTAAAAAAGGATTTCTTGCCTTCTTCTGCTAGCAGAGCTCCCCCACCTCCGGTCCTTGCAAAGTATGACTTTCCAGATTGGGAAGTTGTTTTAGCCGTGCCAGAATTAAGCGGTTACTTTGGTGAAGAGGAGGTAAATCTCTTTCAAAAGTACTGCCCGATCTCCCTTGGCGAGGTAAAAACGCTAGCCCACATAATTCTGATGAAAATTCTACCGGCTGTGGTTGAAAAAGATCTGGACGAATTCTCAGATGGTATTTCAAGGATTCAGCATATAGGCTTCAAAAGGATTGAGGTTGAGCAGTATGGAGACCTCATTTGGAGTGTTATCGAGAGCGTTAAAGATGGAATTGCGGTTGGAATGAGTTCAACTGGCCCATCTGTTTATGCGATAACTGACACAGATTCTAGAGCAATCTCAAAGGATCTCAGCTCGGCTTTTAGAGAAAAGGGATTTGAATGCGAAACGATAATCACCAAAGCCAATAATCTGGGGGCTAAAATCGAAGAAGTGGAGTGATCCATTCTAATCGGATCGATAGAATTTATGGAATACTGAAAATCAGGAATGCTTGCTTTATGTCAGAATATAAATCAGAATACAAAGTATGGTTTGGTAGAGTTTATGAAAAGGATTCTGAACTCGAAGTAAGAAAATCTGATGATCTCGTACAGTCCTTTGAAGAGAGCAAGAGTGAAAAACTTGATAAAATTCCATTTTCTTTAAAAGAGGCAGGAATTAGAGTTTTTGGATCGGAAGAGGATTATTACTCTTCACTCAGGAGAACAGCAATTCAGATTGCGGAGAAAGAAATTGAAAGAGAGCTTAAAGGATCAGAGAGGTATCTCATCTCACTTCTGAAAGCGCTTGATGAACTAGATCTTGGCATAAACCTCTTTTCCGAGAAAATTAGGGATCTGGAAGAAATAAAGATCGACGAAAATACGGAGAAATTCAGGAGAATTGTTAGAGACCTTAAAAAACTGAGGCGTGATATAGAAGATGAGATAAACTCAGGGGTAGCAAGAAGCATGCCAAACATGAGCGAAATCGTTGGTGGCATAATTGCCGCAAGACTTATAGAAAAAGCAGGGAGCTTGAAGAGACTTTCAAGTCTGCCAGCAAGCACCATTCAGATTTTAGGGGCTGAAAAAAGCCTGTTCAAGGCCATGTCTCGGATGAAAAAGGGTAAAAAAGCTAAAACACCTAAGCACGGTATAATATTCCAGCACCCCTTCATAAGGACTCTCCCCAAATCGCTTAGAGGAAAGATGGCGAGATTTCTTGCTTCAAAGCTTGCTATCGCAGCAAGAATAGATTATTACAGTGGAGAGCTTAAGGAGGATCTCTTCGAATCGGTGAAAAGAAAGTATGAGGAATTCAGAGAAAAATCAAAGGCGAAATCTAGAAAATGAGGGATCAAATCCTAAAAGGAGGTTAACTGGATGACAGATGTAGAGATTTTGAAGCAGATAACTCATAACGTTTTTCTTGTAAGATACGAAAACAGAGAGTTTTTAGTCACTAAAAGTAAATTTAAGCCACATTATGGGGAAAGGAAGTTCTCAGATTTCAGAGAATGGATTCCGTATAGGTCTAAGCTAGCAGCTATGATTTTAAATGGGTATACGGTTGATTTCAGGCCAGAAATCAAAATACTGTACTTAGGGGCTGCCAGTGGCACAACAGTGAGCCATCTTTCTGACATACTAGAAAAAGGGCATATATACGCGATAGAATACTCAGCCAGGCCCTTTAAAAAGTTCCTCGAACTGGCTCTGGAGAGAAAGAACATAATTCCTTTATTAAAGGATGCATCAAGGCCTGAAGAGTATGCTGGAATAGTTGAGGAAGTAGATTTTATCTACCAGGATATAGCACAGAAAAATCAAAGTGAGATCTTCGCTAAAAACGCCGAATTCTTTTTGAAAAAAGGTGGAGGGGGACTGATCATGGTAAAAGCCAGAAGTATTGATTCTGTTGCTGAACCTTCAGAGGTTTTCAAGCGTGTGCTTTCCGAGCTTGAGAGGAGTTTTTCGATAGTTAAGTATGGAAAACTCGATCCATACCACAAGGATCACATCTTTGTTCATGTGGAATTTTAGATTTTTAGATCTTGATCTTGATTTTGGAATATCTAATTTTGGAATTTCGAAAGAATATTAGAAAGATTAAAGTAAAATTCTCCCGTTGGGTTATTATGAAACAGAGATTCGTTCTCGACACCACGGCCCTCACCGATACGGGAATGAGAGATTCAGAAGGTTTATCCACTATCTGTGAGTCAGCCGATAGACTGCTCAACTACATCGCCAAAGCGAGGCTTAAGCTCGATATAAGTTGCTATATCCCATATCCTACAGTATATTCCGAGCTAACGAGTTTCTTGAAGAGATATAACTGTGAAGAGGATGTTTATTCAAAAATAGATACATGGCTTGTAAAAAAGACCCCAAATCGGTATGAAGTAAAGATTCCTGCGGCCATTTTCTACGAATACGTTTTAACGATGAGGCAGAAGATAAATCAGGGTAAGAAGCTGGCAGAAGAATTCCTTTGGGAGAGTTCCGTAGTGACTTCAAAGCTCTGCAATTCAGAAGAAAGCAGAAAAGAAATCGAGAATGAGGTTGGGCAGCTTGTAAGCAGGTTCAGAGAGAGATATAGAATTGCTTTGAGAGGTGGAATCCTTGACAGCGAGCCTGATATTGATGTCTTGCTGCTGGCAAAGGAGCTCGAGGCGGGAGTGGTGAGCAGTGACGCAGGAATAAGGAAGTGGGCGGAGAAGCTCGGCTTAAGGTATGTTGAAGCCTCGAAGTTCCCGAAGATGTTAAGGGAATATTTAAAAGCAATCGGAGAGGCTGAGGAATAAAGGGTTTGGGGAGGGTGACAGGATTGAAGATCGAGAGACCAAGGGGAACGAGAGATTTTCTGCCGGATGAAATGGAAAAAAGGAGAGTGATTGAAAGAATAATGCGCGAAACTGCAGAGAGCTACGGCTACAGAGAGATCAATACCCCAACCTTTGAACATTTAAATCTCTTTACAATAAAAAGTGGAGAGGAAATCGTTCAAGAAATCTATGCATTCAAGGATAAGGGCGGAAGGGATCTGGCCTTGAGGCCAGAGTTAACGGCTCCCGTTATGAGGATGTTCGTTAATGAGTGCTCTGTTATGCCTAGGCCCCTGAGATTTTATTACTTCTCCAACTGCTTTAGATATGAGAATCCCCAAAAAGGGAGGTATAGAGAATTCTGGCAGTTTGGAGTTGAGTTAATAGGCTCAGACTCTTATTTGGCAGACCTCGAGGTCATCGTTCTCGCATGTAACATAATGAAAAATCTCAACCTCAATTTCACGCTCAACATTGGGCATGTAGGCTTGCTGAGAAAGCTTTTGCAGGATGTTGATGAGGCAAGATACTACAAAATTATGAGAATGATCGATAAAAATGATATCGAGGGGCTTGAAAAGTATCTCAGTTCAGAAAGACTTGAAGGCTATTTCGACCCTATCAAAGATCTCATCGGGCTTAAAGGTGGAACTGAGGTCATCAACTCTGCAAAAGAAATAATCCCAGATTTTGATTTCTCTTACTTAGAAAATCTCTGTAAAGGGCTTGAAAAGCTTGAAATAGAATACAACCTTGACTTCAGTATAGTTAGGGGCTTAGACTATTATACTGGCGTTGTTTTCGAAGCTTTTGCAAAAAAGGGGTTAGGAGCTCAAAACCAGATTTGTGGAGGGGGGAGCTATCGCCTAACACATCTTTTTGGCGGTGGTGACGTTCCATCTACTGGTTTTGCCCTTGGCTTTGACAGGATAGCAGAGATATGCAAAATGAAGGCGGATGCTGCCAAGAGCATTTTAGTTGCATACACAGCGGGAATGGAACTGGAGGCTTTGAAGATATCTGAAAGGCTGAGGAAGAGTGGTAAAACTGTGTTGAGCGATGTTATGGAGAGAAGTCTGAAAAAGCAGCTGAGCTTCGCAAATACGGTTGGAGCTAAATATGCTGTGATCGTTGCTGAAAACGAGTTTAAAGATGGAAAAGTGATTTTGAGGGATTTAGAGGAGGGAGAACAGATAATCGTGAATATCGGAGATCTTTTAAAATATTTTGATAAAGAATAAATAAGGAATAAACTAAAGCGCTCGTAGTAACTGCTGAATTTTTAGCATTATAGCTTTTTGCAAATCCCAGTTTTTGATATGCTGAAAAATCACTCAGGGATATATCTTGGGTATGTTGTCTTTGCTTTCTCTGCCTCCTTCAAATCAATCTCAACTGTGACAAAAGGCTCACTTTTTGACGTATTAGCAATTATGTCGCCATTTGGAGAAACTACACATCCGAAACCGTTAAAACCAATTTCTCCAACACGGTTGGATGACAAAACATACGAACCAGACACTATCGCTGCCATTTGTAATGCAACCTTCCATCGCTTCAAATCTGTTGTGGCTCTTGGAACAGCAATTATAAGCGCATTCTGCTTTCCGTAGTGACGCGCAATTTCGTTAAACATCAACTCACTACAGACAAGAATGCCCGTTGAAATTCTATTGACTTTAAAAACTTTGAAATTTTTCTCTCCTCTATGAAACCATCTCGCCTCATAAAATCCACTCTCATTCGGGAAGTAGTGTTTATTTCGAAGAGGTTGGTAGCCATTGAAATAGTAAAAAGCTTGGTTTAATCGTAGATCTCCCTCTTGTATTAGTCTTGTTGAGATTACCGTTGTAGAAAGCTCATGAAGCTTTGGCATAAATCTGTTATAGCATTTAAAGCCTCTTACCAGACGTATTTGTCGAATTCCGGTAAGGAAGGAAACCAGAAATAAGCAGGTATTTCAGGTAAGATTACAAGATCACTTCTCTCCTTTTTCACGTGATTTTTTAGAAGACTCCAGCCATTCAACGCAGACTCAAGTTCGCAAATGGTTACTTTCAATTTCATTGGAAAAATGTAGAATGTAAAACCTTAAACTTTTTTGTTAAATTCGATTTGCATCCTTCAATTGAAACGATATGAATAGATATAAATGTACTAAATGTAATCTTGGAGACTATAGAGTTTCTTTCCGCAGTAATCGCATTTGGCAACAACCTTTCTACCATCGGTGAATATTCTGAACCTCGATTTTATAGGTTCATTGCTATTGGAGATGCAGTATTGATTCGGGCATTTTATTATGTTCTCAACAACCTCCGGTGGCTCAACCCTAAACTTCCTTGTTATTTCAAAGTTCTCAACAAGGTTTATCGTAGCTTCTGGGGCTATTAAAGCGATCTTATTCAGCTCTTCGTCACTTATGAACTTTCCCTCTACCTTAAGGATGTCCTTTTTACCCATCTTGCTGCTATGCACATTCATCGCCATCGAGACAGCTTCCTTAGAACCCGGCCCGATTCCAAGGATTTTAAGGACGAGAGGTGACATTCCTGGCGAGATATGGTCTATTACTGTACCGTTTTTGATTTTGCTCACAACCAGATGTTTTCTATCGCTTTTCGCACCTTTATCCTTCGTGCCTTTCTCCATCGACATTTTTATCACCTTAAACTAACACCTTAACCATTACCATCAAGAAGCTCGCTCAGAATTGCCATTCTTATCGGCACGCCGTAGAAAGCTTGCTCGAAGTACCTCGCATGTCTGGTTTTATCAACATCTGTTGCTATCTCGTTTACTCTGGGTAGAGGATGCATGATGATCATGCTCTCCTTCGTATTTCTCAACAAATCGAGGGTGATCACGTAGCTCCCCGCTACCTTTCTATATTCCTCTTCATCGGGAAATCGCTCCTTTTGAATTCGCGTAACATAAAGAACATCGATCTCATCGATTACCTCTTCTAAGCTTACCTCAAACACCTTGGATGTCTTGGTATCCAATCCCTCGATGAATTCCTCAGATAGTCTTAACATAGGAGGGCTTATGAGGTAGATTGTTGTGTTGAAAAGAGCCAGGGCCTTAATCAAGGAATGAACAGTCCTTGAATACTTCAAATCTCCCATAAGAGCTATCTTTGACCCCTCAAGCTTTGCCTCCTTCATCATCGTGTATAAATCGAGCAAGGTTTGTGTTGGATGCTGTCCAGCTCCATCACCAGCATTCACCACAGGCACTATCGAATTCTCAGCGGCGAATTTGGCAGCTCCAACTAGGGGATGTCTCAGAACGATTATATCTGCGTAGTTTCCCACCACTCTTATCGTGTCGGCAAGCGTCTCACCCTTTGCAACACTGCTTACCTCCTGAGCTGTCATGTTGATCACATCTCCACCCAGCCTTTTCATAGCAGCCTCGAACGACATCCTAGTTCTTGTCGATGGTTCGAAAAAGAGGTTCGCAAGTATTTTCCCCTCTAAGCTTTTATTCACCTTTTTACCCTTTGCAATAGGCTCAAATTTCTCTGCCAGCCTTAAAATATAAATGATGTCCTCTTTAGTAAGTTCATCAATAGAAATTAGATGTTTGAATCTCCCAACACCCTCTTTTTTCAGAATCGACATCAGATATTTTTAGGATATAGGAGATATAAATTTTGCCAAAGCTTTTACTAAAAATGGTGTGGTGACATCTTTTAAGATTCTCCTAATTCTCTTCCTTAAGATTCAAGATTTCTGGATTTATCTCTTGAGTTGGCTTAGGTGAGTTGTAGAGAGATAAACGTGTCCCACACCATATCGCTTATAGTTTTTACCCGGTGAAGACCATAATCTTTAAAAGGCAAGCTATTTCAAAATTGTGAGGGGTCTCATGAAAGTTTCATAAAGGGGCCGTAGGGTAGCCTGGTTATCCTCCCAGCTTGGGGTGCTGGTTGAAGTGAAAATCTAAAACCGTCCAAAATGCTGGAGACCCGAGTTCGAATCTCGGCGGCCCCATTTCTTTTGTCTATAAAACCATTACTTTCATTCCACCCAATAATTTTATTTTGTAAATTTATCCCTGTTCTGCATGAATTTTTTCGCAAGTTGGGTTTTTCGTTGTCCAAAATGGATATATTTCAAGCTAAAATACCCTGATTTGGAAAGAATCGACCCAAAAGTCAAGAAAGCCGGTAATTTGGGAGAAAAAATCGCATTAAACTTCTTAAAAGAGAGGTATCGTCTTTATCCCACTAGGAAAAGAAAACTTCACTTTGATAGCTTTAACATTACAGGAAAACCAGATTTCAGGGTGTTAGGAAAGAATCGTTTCGAGATCGTGGAGGTAAAAAGGGTTTCGAACATTACCAGAATCCCAAAAAAGAGGTGGATTGCACAGCTCAACTTATATCTTGAAATGGAAGGGCTTAAGAATGGATTTATACTAGAAATCTCAAAGAATAAAATCAGAAAGAGCAAATGGAAGTTCAACCAACTTCTTTTTGAAAGGAGCATAGAATTCTATGAAGGAGTTTATAATATTATCAAAAAAGGAGAAATTCCACCTGGAAGGGTTGGAGAGTGTTTTAACTGCAGCTATAAGGAATTATGTAGGGAGTTATGCTTTAGCCACCGATGAGTCGTTTTCCCCTTTAAGATCTTTTAAGCTATATAGTGTTTTTATTGAGTTTACTTCAGGGACGCTCAAAGCTCTCTCTCTTATTTCCTCAATCGCCTCCTTACGCGATGCATGGATCATGAAGTAAAGCGGATACCTCCATTTACTATCTGTTTCTCTTTCCACAAGGTGGGTGATCTCAGGAAAGTTCTTCAGCAATTTCAGGGCAACTTTTTTTGTTTTTTCCGTTTCAACCATGTTCATCGCATTTTCAGCAAATCCAATTTTCCTTTCCTTTAAAACAGCGTAAAATCCTCTGATAACTCTCAGTTCAATGAGTTCTCCAATCAAAGAAATTAACTCTCCCTCCCCCAAACCGTATTTTTGGGCAATCCTTTTGAAAGGTCTTTCTTCAACCTTGAAGCTCCTCTCAAGTTCAAGCAACAGCTTAGCATTAACTCCGACATCTTCCACCTTTGGGACAGATGGATTCTCAATTCCTGCTTCACTGTAAGAAATGCCCCGGAAAAGATCGTACTTCACATCCATTTTATAAACCCTTTTCGATGGTAGGTAAACATAATCGCCGATTGAACATTTTTCCATAACCTTCCTTACAAGCTCTTTTAGTTTTTCAGGACTTCTCTCTTTTAGGGTAAACCAAACGTTATATTCCTCATCATCCCTCAGATAATTATGTTTTGGATTAAAGGAATTGATTATCTGGGCAACCCTCGTAACATCTTCTAAATTAACGGAAGCTCCTATGAGTGCCGCAAATCCAATCTCTTTGAAGGCTTTGTAATTCAACTGGGCACCAACCCTTTTTATTACCCCTTTTTTTAAAAAATCCTTTGTTTTGCTGAGTATGTATTCAATTTTTAGTCCTGTAAAATCTGCCACATCAAAATACGGCTCCTCAGAAAGGGGAAAATTATACTGTAAAGCCATTAAAAGAATTTTTTCTTCCTCACTGAACTTATTCGACTCATCTCCATTTGTTTCTGTGGTTGGTAACATAATTACACCTAAAGTTACACTTAGAATGTCAAGGACTTCGATTTGGGTATCCTCTTTCCGCTGACGTACTCTTGGACGAGTTTCTCTGCAAGGCTCTTTGCCTCATCGATGTTTCCATCTTTAACAAGGTTTCTGAACTCTTCATCAGAACTTATTTCGAAATAAAGACTCATTCTTAGATCTATTGGAACCTTTTCTGCCTTCATGTATTTTTTGAGATAATCCATTGCCTTTAAAAGATAAATTTTCTCATCATCCTTTTTGAGCATTTCCAGGATTGAATCCCTTATCATTCTTGCAACAACACCGCTCTTGCCTTCTGTTGTGACAGCAAACCTAACCCCTTCATATTCCCCATCGAACGGGACTACAACTTCTGTCTGTGAGGAATCATTGGCCAAGTTCAAAAAGCACTTCTTTTTTGCAGCTAAAACCTTTGCAACCTCATTAAGCCTTAGATCTCCAACTGCAACGGTAACGAAATGAGCCCACTCAAAAAGGGGCTCTAGATCGAAGGTATTAGCATCATCTTCAATTAGTTCGAGTCTCGGATTGTTCCTCTCCAAATCTTTTATTTCAGGTGTGAATTCGATGCTGAGAACTCTGACATTCGCTCCTGCTTCGAGAAATTTTTTAGCTCTAGATGTACCAACCCCTCCTCCCCCAATTATGAGAACATTTTTCCCTGCCATCTCAATGTAAAGCGGAATCCTCATCACCTTCCCAACTTCCACGGAATTTAAAAAGGTAGTGGTTCGGTGAATTTTCCTGAAGACATCATAATCATGTCAATTTCCTAAAAATTATCTCTTTTTACTTTCTGTTTGAATTATGGATAAAAATTTCCTGATGTTATTCATACTCCTTACGATACTTGTCTCCATCACTGTGTATGTGGATGAGTCTGAGATACCCAATCACAATGACAGAGTTGAGGCGAAGTTCTTCAATTTAGGTGAACAATCGAGTATTAAGCAAACCCAGAAGATAAGGGTTATGTCGATGCTATTTTGACAGTATTCTACGAAGGAGGTTCTGAAACGACAAAATACAGGTTGAAGGTTTGATTTCTTTGATCTAATTTCTAATCAAAATTCAGTACCGGATCAGAACATGGGAGGCACTTTCCCGTCAGTCTCGCCCTTTTCACGGATTCTAAGAGGTAGAGTCTTGAGAGTCTGGCACCATCCTCAAGGCTCTCACCTTTTGAAAGATAGCAAGTTAGGGCTGAACTGTAGATGCATCCGGTTCCCCTAATTTCAACGGGAGAGAATTCTGCTTCAACTGTAAACGCTTTTTTGCCATCAAAAACCACGTCAATTCCGTTTAGCTTTCCTCCTGTTATCACAACGGCTGAATTAAGTTTTCTTGAAATAATCATCGCTGCCTTTTCAGCTGAGGTTCTTTCATTAATTTTCACTCCTGAGAGAAGTTCAGCCTCCTCAACGTTTGGAGTTGCAACGTCAACTATAGCCGAAAGGGACTCAGCCACTCCAACAAAACTTTCATTGAAAAATTCGAGTTTCGTTGTGGATTTGAAAACAGGGTCCCACACTACAGGTCCTCTATTATCAAACTCGTAATCCTTAAGCAAATTCGCAACAACTTCTGCAACCTCTACGGAGTTGAGAAGACCGATTTTAACTCCTGCGACGAGTTTATCTTCAAGAATTGAGTTCAACTGCTTTTCAACCACTGATGGAGAAACTTGCTCAAATCCATATCCTCTACAAGTGTTCTGAAAGGTCAATGCCGTAACAACACCACACGGATGGAAACCGAGGGCTCTTATCACTCTCACATCCAAAAGCAGTCCCGCACAACCCGATGGATCGAGGCCGGCGATAGAAATTAAAGAAGGTTTTCTATATTCTTTTTTACGATTTTCTTGGGCTCCTTTGAAATGTTCTTTTTCCATATGATTTTTCATTCAAATGGAGTTTTTAGGTTTTTGGATTTTGGTTTTTCGAAGTTTATCTGAAACTTAGAATTCATTTCAGTCAGGTTAATCAAGACCAACATACGGTTCTGAAATAATTTATAAACAACAGAGAATCAATTCTTCCATGCAAAAGAGATTTACCAAAATAAACGATTCCATAAATGCAATAGATGGTCTAAAATGCTGGGGGATTAAAGAGGGAAAAAATGGCTTAGGGATAGTGAAATGTGAGGGGAAAGTTTCAGGAGTTTTTACAACTAATCGAATAAAGGCTGCTCCTGTGCTTATCACGGCTAAACATGTGAGAAAGGGGAGGTTTAAAGGGTTGGTTGTAAATAGTGGAAATGCGAATGCCTTCACGGGGGAAAAGGGAATTGAAAATGCAAAGAGAATGGCAGAGATACTGGCGTCAAAGCTCTCATGCAAGCCTGATGAGATTGCCGTTTGCTCCACTGGCGTTATTGGCAGGCAACTCGAAATGGAATGGATAGAATCAAAAATAGAGGAGGTTTTTGTAAAGCTGGAAAACAGCAGACAGGCGGCTAAGAACTTTGCAAAAGCCATTACAACCACTGACAGGTTTCTAAAGGAGTATGCGGTAGAGGTTGATAGTGCTGTTATTGCGGGAGTTGCGAAGGGAGCTGGAATGATAGCTCCATCTATGAGGTCAGCTACGATGCTCGCTTTTCTCTTCACCGATGCCAACCTCGATAAAACGGAGATGGATGAACTTCTGGCGGATGCAGTTGAGAGATCTTTTAACGTTGCAACGGTTGATGGAGATACTTCTACAAACGACACAGTATTGCTTGTTTCGACAGGTAAGAAGAAGGTGGGCAAGGAACTCTTCGGTAAAGCTTTAACTGAGGTTTGCTTTCAGCTTGCGAAGATGATTGTGAAGGATGGAGAGGGAGCAACAAAGGTCTTCGAAGTTCAAGTCAGGAATGCAAAAGACGATAGGGATGCTTTTAAAGCTGCAAAAGCCGTGGCAAATTCTTTGCTCGTAAAAACAGCGATTTTTGGATGTGATGCAAATTGGGGGAGAGTTATTGCTGCTTTGGGATATTCAGGGATTGAACTCACGGAAAACATCTCACTTTGGTTTGAAAATGGAGCTGAAAAGGTTTGCCTTATCGATAAAGGCGAACCAACAGGGTGTGAAGATGAGGCTTCGGAGTTTTTAAGGGAAAACGATGATTTTAAGATTATTATCGATTTACATACCGGGGATGGCGAAGGTTATGCGATGGGTTGTGATCTAACCTATGATTACGTGAAGCTTAATGCAGAATACACAACTTAAAAGTTCAAATGGTGTGGCAATGAGAATAGCGATAATTGGAGCTGGTTTGAGTGGTTTAACAGCAGCAAACAGTTTAAAAGAGTATGCAGACGTTACTATCTTCGAAAAATATAAGGAAGGTGGGCTTGCAGCCTCATACAAAAATGAAGAAAAAGATTACTGGATAGAGAAATTCTATCACCACTGTTTTCGAGGAGACGATGCATTATTGAAAATGATTAAAAAATTTAAACTCTCAAATAAACTTGTATGGAAGATTGCAAGAACAGGATTCGCTTTTGAAGGAAAAATTTATCCCCTAAATACTCCTTTTGAAATTCTTCGTTATCCTTTTCTCTCGTTCTTCGATAAGATAAGGCTTGCATTATTTACCATTTCCTCGAAAAAAAAGAACTATCGGGAGTTTGACGATTATGGGGTTATCGAAGGAATCAGAGATGAACTCGGAGATAAGTTGCTTGACGAGTTTTTCATGCCTTTGCTGAAGAGCAAATTTGGGGAGAATTATTCTAGAGTTAGTTATGCCTGGCTTCTCGCCAGAGTTTCAATAAGAAGCAACAGAAAGTATTCTGGGGAAGAGCTGGGCTACCTGAGAAATGGATTTCAACAACTCATCGAAAGGATGGCTGGAGAAGTTGAAATCGAATACTCCTCACCAAAAATAAGCAAAAATGCAAGATTCTCCATAAACGGAAAGGATTATGATGCGGTAATCTATACTGCCCCCCTGCCACTTCTTAGCGATGAAGTAAGGTATGCTGCGAACATACCAAGAATCGATTACCAGAGTTCTGTCTGTGCGTTGATAGGAGCGAACGGCAAAATTACTGAAGACATTTACTGGACGAACATTAAGGATGCTTCGGTTTTTGGGGCCATCATAGAGCATACGAATTTCATGCCCAGGGAAGACTATGGAGAGGATTTGATATATCTCGCGAGCTACTCAACACCAGATAGTGAACTTTTCAACGCTCCTGAAGAGGAGCTGAAGAAGCTTTACCTCAAAGAGCTGAAGAGATATGGTTTCAAAGAGGAGAACATTAACTGGATTAAAATTTTTAAAGCGAAGTATAGCGGGCCGATATTTGAAAAGGCTTATCTGAAAAAGGTCACCGAATACAGGACTTCTCTCGAAAACTTCTACATCGCTGGAATGACATCTCCACCAAACTATCCCGAGAGGAGCATGAACGGGAGTATAAAAGCTGGTTTAGAGGTTGCAGAAGTGGTTAAGAGGGATTTTGGCTTCGCTTGATTTTAGCAGCATCTTTACAAAAATCAAAAAGAGTTTTATCTTACTCGATCTTGGGATTTTTTATGGCTTACCTGTTCAAAATTGGATCGAAAATACCAAAGTTAGGCAGGGATGTTTTTCTTGCTGAAACGGCAACGGTAATAGGAGAAGTTGAAATCGGGGACTTTTCCAGCGTTTGGTACAATGCTGTTTTGAGGGGAGATCTGGAAAGGATTAAAGTCGGTAGATACACCAGCATCCAGGATAATGTGGTCGTACATGTTGACAGGGGATTACCTGTAGAAATAGGGGATTACGTAATAGTTGGCCATTCAGCTGTTATCCATGGATGTGTTATCGAAAACAATATCATGATTGGTATGAATTCGTGCATTCTCAATGGAGCTCACATTTCTGAAAGGAGTATAGTCGCAGCTGGTGCTGTAGTTACAGGGAAGAAGTATCCCCCTAACTCTGTTTTAATGGGGATTCCAGCCAGAGTTGTTAGAGAGATAACAGACGAAGAGTTCGAGAGAGAAGTTACTGAGAGGTGGAAGGACTATAGAGAACTCGCTAAAATGCATTTGAAAGTTGAGGGGTTTAAAGATTATAAGAAATTATAATTAAATCAAAATTTCAATTTAATTCCGTATTTTTAATTTTTTTAGGCATAATTCTTTTACCAGCAAGCTTAGAGGAATATTTTTTCCCTCTCTATTCTAAAATCGTAAAAAAGTTTTTCATTTGAACTCTACGCCTTACAACGTTGTCCAATAAAAATATAGGTAATTTGCATAAATCAACCAAAATCTTTAAATAGTATAATGTCGGACAATAGACATACATTGTCGGACAAGAGGAGTACAAGTGGGTGGCGTTCGCAATCCGTGCGCCACCCCTCACTTCCTGTAGAGGGATATGAATGAGAAAAATATCGATTCGGCTAACGGATCAGCATTATGAAATGCTTGAAGCTTTGGTGACGGTGGGAGAGTACGCCTCAGTTAGTGAGGCGATTAGAGATGCGATCAGGAAGTTGGTTGCGGAGAAAGTTGAGGTAATAGAGAGGAGCCAGAGGCTTAACTCTTATATTTAGGGAGGAATTTTGTATGAAGTCGTTTGTTAGTAAAGCCCAGAAGTTTTATGAGGAGGAAAGAAACAGAAGAATGAGCGAGAACTTTGATATCGAGGAATTTGGACTGCCAAGGATCGTTGTTGTCGGCTGTGGTGGAAGTGGGAACAACACAATAAACAGGCTTAAGCAGCTTGGCGTTGATGGAGTAAACACGATTGCCATAAACACAGACAAACAACACCTCCTAAGTATTAGGGCCGATAAGAAAGTTTTGATAGGTAGGACTTTAACGAAGGGATTGGGTGCAGGCGGCTATCCCGAGATTGGCAGGAAAGCTGCCGAGCTTGCCAGAGGTACAATTGAAGAATTGCTTGAGGAGGCAGATCTAGTTTTCGTCTGTGCCGGGATGGGTGGTGGAACCGGCACAGGGAGTGTGCCCGTAATAGCCGAGATTGCAAAGAAGCAGGGAGCTATCGTTATAGGAATGGTCCAAACCCCCTTCAGGGTTGAAAGGGCAAGGATCTTCAAGGCTGAGGAGGGGCTTGAAGAGCTGAGAAAGAATGCTGACACTGTAGTTGTGTTGGATAACAACAAACTGCTCGAATACGTTCCAAATCTTCCCATCGAGCAGGCTTTCAGTGTTATGGATCAGCTTGTTGCTGAGACGATCAAGGGAATCTCTGATACGATAACGAAGCCATCGCTCATGAACATTGACTTTGCAGATGTCAGAGCAATCATGGGTCAAGGAGGCGTGGCTGTGATGCTCGTTGGCGAGGCTAAATCACAGTCAAAGGCGAAAGACGTGGTTAAAGACTGCCTGAATCATCCCTTGCTCGAGGTTGATTATAGAGGAGCCAAAGGCTCACTCATTCACATCAGTGGTGGACCAGATCTGACTATAAAGGAGGCAGAAGAGATCGTTGAAAATCTAACCTTCGAGATAGACAGCACTGCAAACGTTATCTGGGGGGCAAGGATCTCCAACGAACTTGAGGGATGCGTGAGGGTCATGGCGATTATGACCGGAGTAACATCACCGAATGTAATTGCAAAGGAGTCTCTGACCTTCAAGAGCTTTACAAAGAGCAGCTCCGCCTACGATGATAGAATATTTTCAAAGCCCCAGAAAAGAGCTGAGGTAAAAGTGGGAACCCCTTCAAGAACAACAAAAACCTACACGGCAACCGCAACGAGAGTAAGAACTAAGGTAAAACCCCTAAAAGCATCAAAACTGAGTGTTAGAGGATTGGATTTCCTGTAACTGAGCAAAAAATTTTTCTTCTTTTTTTCAAACTCCTTTTATGATTGTTGAAGTGTCTGTTGTTCCAATCGGTGTTGGGGAGTCTTTGAGTAAGTATGTAACCAAAGCGGTGAAAATCATAGAAAAATCGGGTTTTGAATTCAGGCTGACAGCAATGGGAACAATCTTAAAGGTAAACAACTTTCAGGAGTTAGGGAAGCTCTTGGATGGGATTGTGGGGGAATTAAAAGCTGAATGTCCGAGAATTTACGTGGTTGTAAAAGCTGACGAGAGATTTAAGGACTTTGATTTGGATTACAAGGTTAGATCGGTCGAGGAGAAACTTTAGATTTAGAAAATTCAAGAAAATTTATAAGGGTGGAATGGGAAACAAGCAGTAAATAACGATTTGATTGTGAAGAAGGAGATGGTTAAATGACTGAAGTGGCTGGAACCATGGAATTAAAAAGAATAATACTGAATTTTTACAAATCAGGGGATTCACCTGTGCTTTACATACATGGCTCAGGTGGGACCGGGAAAGTCTGGAAGAATCAGCTTAAATCGGTTGGTGGTTATGCGATTGATCTTCCCGGGCATGGCGACTCGGAAGATGACAGGAGCATCTCTACTGTCGATGACTATGCCAGACATGTAATTGAATTCATCGGAGATGAAATGGGCAGTGCTTATGTAGCAGGACATTCTCTGGGAGGAGCGATCGCTCAGAAGGTTTATCTGATGGGAAAAGATGTTGTTAAAGGCTTGATTCTCATCGGCACTGGAGCAAGGCTGAGGGTTTTGCCTGAGCTACTTGATGGCCTAAAATTTGGTTTTGAGAACACTGCTAAAAAACTCGTTAACATGCTCTTTTCGAAGAACTTTGGAGATGAAGAAATCAAAGAGGAGGTGCTGAAAGAGATTCTCGAGTGTGGAAGTGAGATAACTTATCGGGATTTTAACGCATGTGATAAATTTGATCTGCTAAATGATTACAAAGAAGGAAAAATCTCCGTTGATGTTCCCGTTTTGTGTGTAGTTGGAAGTGACGACATCATGACTCCTCCAAAATACTCCGAATTCTTCAAGAAGACGATAAATGCAGAGGTTGTTGTAGTTGAAAATGCTGGTCACATGGTAATGCTTGAGAAGCCTGAAGAGGTTAGCAGAGCTATTTTGGAGTTTGTTGAAAAGTAATTGGGAGGTGGGAAAGCATAGGTAGTGGTTAGTTTATAGAGATAGATGAGAATAAAAAAGGAAAAATCTTTGCCATTATTCTCGATAAAGAGATGGATAATTTCTCATTTCTCAAAAAGGGATTATATGGGATCTTATAAAAACCTAGTAACTTGAGTCATTAATAGAAACCGCACATAATACTTTGAAAACGGAGGTTTTAACTTCTTGATTGTTTCATTTCTAAATCTAAAAATTTTTATGTTTTAATCACTTGAACAATATACATGGAAAATATTAGTAATGTCATTCCACAATTTGAAGGGTTAAAAACAAGGATAACGTATGATTTTTCAACAGTTCTAGGGAAACTGTTGTTTCAGAAAATTTTGCCATACTATCTGAAAGAGAAAAGAATTTTTTATACCATATATACAGAACTTAAGTGTAAAAAACTTTATAAACTAATGAAATTAGTTGGAATCGATGATAGTCAATTTAGGGGCATTAATGTGATAAAAATCGGTAAAACTGAGTCCGTCCCATTCGGCAAACTCCATAAAATCATACCTGAAACTGAGGATATTGACGCTATTTTCAGGAAATTACAATCAATCTTTAAAGATGTAACAGAAAAAGATGTGATAATTTTGTGTGGTTTCGATATTTTAGTAGCTTTAAAAGGCCAATCTGTATTAAATAAGCTAAAGGATTTGTATGAAAGTTTGCCTGATTGCACTTTATTTTTCACCTCAAGAGAAAATTTGTACGACAATGTTCTGGATAAACTACTCGTAGAGTTCCACGAGAATAACCTATCTTTAAAACAGCAAGAGTTTTCAGACTCATACACCCTAGAATTTGAAGATAGTATTTTGGTGATGTCTTCATATAGAATTATTTAAAAGTTTAGAGAAATTATTTATTTTCAAAATTTGTTATAAATAATTTTTTATAGTCTCTCTTTAAGTGTCAAGGGTCTCATTCCCTTTGAAATCTGTAATGGAGATATCTTTTCATTTTCTTATTGAAATCTAACATTAATCTAGTAACCTGTCTAATTAGCCAAACTTCTCAATGATCCAGTTCTTAATATCGTCTCTTATCCTTCTGAAAGCATTGAGGGTTTCCCCTTCAATTCCTTTTACAAGTGCAGGATCATCAAAACTCTTGTGAATCTGTTGTCTGCTGGGAAAGAAAGGACAGCTCTCTCTCGCATCATCACAAACCGTGACAACGTAGTCAAACTCCATTCCTCTGAACTCTTCAACACTTTTTGAGCGGTTTTTCGATATATCGATTCCCAGTTCAGCCATTACCCTGATCGCATACTCGTTAACCGTTGTTGGAAAAGTACCGGCACTGTAAACTTCGTATTTGTCTCCATAAAGATTTTTTAGTAACCCTTCTGCCATTTGGGAGCGGGCTGAGTTATTGGTGCAAACGAAGAGAACTCTCCTCTTTTTCTTATCTCCTATGTTACCACCTCTTCTTTTTGCAAGTTTTTAATCTCGATTTTCTTCTCAATGTGATTTAGTATAAAGCGATGAAAGATGTTATTAAAAATTTAGGTACGGAACTCGAGAAATTGAAACCGAGAGATTTATCTATAGTATGGAGGTTTTTGAAAAGCATGTTTTGGACTAAGGGGTTTTAGGGATTTGTTACAACTTGTATAGTTTGTCGCAATTTCAGCCAAAAAATGATAAAAATATAGAAATTAAGTAAAGTTCAGTAAATTGAACTCAATTCTTAAAAATCACTCAACTTTTAGCTCGACCTCATTGCTCCATAACCCATGGATGTTGCAGTAGGACGCGGCGATTAACTTCCCGGACTTCTCTGTTTTGAAAGTGAAGAGGGCAATCGGCTCGGCATAAACAGTGCTCTTATTTGCCCCCTCAACCGATTCCCCATGGGCTAGAAATTCTGCCCTTCCGATTTCATACGGAAACTTTTCTCCGTCAGGCAGGAAAAGTAGTTCGATCCACCTAATGTGGTGTTCCGTTGTATTTGGGTGGGGGATTTCTTTACCAACGCTGACTCTAACCTCCAGGATTTCTCCTTTTCCTACTTTTTCTGGTATCTCTATAACCGGAACATGCTTTTCCTTTTTCCAATCAGCAGACTGGAACAAACCTTCCATATAAAACACCTCATTTCTATTATTTTTTTATTTTTTATAACTTAAAGTTCTATCGGGTTGTTGGCAAAACCCGAAAATGTTTGAATTAATTTGGATTAACAGAAAATTCACTCCTGCATCACTTCAGGTTTGTAGTGTAAGGAGAGTTTCTCTAGAAAATCTTCAAAATCAATTTGGGATAGAACATCCCAGTTAAATGGTTCAGCCTCTCTCACCTCGATGTAAAGGGCATTCTCTGAGCAAACTGCAATGCATGACCCAAATCCATCACAAAGTTTCTCGTCCTTCAGAGATGCTTTGTCGTCTCTCAGCTCAAGGGCGTTGGTGGGGCATGAGTTGACACATCTCCCACAGCCAATGCATAAGTCCTCGTCTATGGCGATTATCATTCTTTCCACTTTTTTCATACGAATCTCCTCCGACTATATCTATGATACTTCCGTTCACTCTCTAACTGAACTTCTGATTTTTCTGATTTCTCCATAACCGGACTACAATCCTTTGTGAGCTCTTATCTCAGCCTCGACCATGCTTTTGTCGACCTTGCCAGAATACTCTTCGACCTCTCCAGTTACTCTTATGATCTTCTTGTTCAGCCTGATTTTTTCTTTTCCGCCATCTTCTCTTTCCTGATTGGCCCTATCTACCATCAAGTGTATGGCGTGGCAGCATGGCACCTCCATTGTGTAAATATCCATCTCTTCTGCCTGCGATTCGTTGACGACCATCCTAATCTTCTCGAAAACCCTTTTTGGATCTTCAAGCATCGGACAGCCGATTATAATCGTTTCCTCATCGAATTTATCCACGAGCTCTTTATGGATAAGCAAAGCGCAATCCGCAGCTATTGTAATCCTTTTTTCCTGCATGAAAGGTGCTCTCGGGTGGACTAGCAATATTTTTAACGGCCATTGTTTCATGAAACTAAATTTAGCTTGTGATCATATCATGCTTTTCCCTAAATTGTTTGGTTTCCAGTTCTGCTGGTTTATGTTCCATAATTAGGAACAAAAAACATCACAAAAACCCGAAGGTTTAAATCTTGATAGATACATGTATTTACAATGACAAAACCACCGTGCATGATCATAGTGAGATACATCCTACCGGCAATAAGAGCTAAGCTAGCAAAGGAGCTCATTGAAAAACATGGATTTAGGAGCAAAGATGCAGCTGAAATGCTCGGATTGACTCAGGCTGCGATATCTCAGTATATGAGTAGCAAAAGAGGGCAGCAGGGGATAGATCTCATTGAAAGCTCTAAGGATGCAGAAACGGTAATTGATGAACTGGTTGAAAGGATCGTTAAGGGGGACTTCAATGTCGATCAGGAAGTTGAATACGTATGTAGAATTTGTGAAATTCTAAGAAAGGATGGTATCATAACTTAGCATAACTTGGTTTATACATTCAATGTGGGTGTAATAACAAGAAATCTAGGTCTCCAGTCTAAAATAACTTTTCAAAACTTTTTTCTGTCCTCTTCGGAGGATTTCCGAAAGAGTAGATGGCGCTATACCAAAGATTTCCGCAAGCTCTTCAAGCTTTATTTTTTTCGGAAAATCAAAAAATCCCTTCTCCAGGGCGATCTTGAGAATTTCTTCTTCCCTATAAGTAATCTTAGATTTTTTACCACTTTCAACCGGTTTTCCTTTGTAAAGGATCTCAAAATTCACTTCAGTCTCCTCAAGGTTCTTCATGAGCTGAAGAAAAGACTCATCATCACAAATAACATTCCAAATGATTTCTCTCCCATCTAAGGTGGCTTTGGTGATCAGACATCCGGAGGCTATTATGGAATGGGCCAGCAAACAGGTATGCTCTTTGACAAGTACCTTAGCCTCTTTGGATGAAAGACTTATACCCTCACAGTAAGAAGGAAGGTTCTGAATTAAATCCTCGATTTTTCTCGCTCTGACATTTAAAAGTCCTTTAATTTCATTGTTTACCTTTGTAAGTCCCTCAACCTCCATTATTGCCTGGCTTAAAATTTCATTTAGAGCTCCAAGTACACATGATTCTGGTAGAGAGGTTTTGATCTGGACTTCAAGCATAATGCAGAGATTGTCTTCAAGTAGATAAGCTTTGCTTGAATGGTATTTCTAAATTTTGTGGAAGACCAATGCATTTTTTCGGTAGTCTACAATCACTTCCCAATCTCGTATTTTGCCTCTGATCTTGTCCTTTTCAACTTTTTTTAATCTAAATGGACGCTTGTGACTCATTTTGATGCTTCTAAGATTGCTTCCAAGATTGCTTTCAAGTCCACCATAATGATTTTTGAAAATCATCTCAGCTAAGTTTATCCCATAAACCCTATCAAAGATTATGGATGGGGTTGTAAGTCTGGCATTTACTTCGATTATGTAGGGCACTTCAGCCAGAACCACATCAACCCCAACATACCCATGTAAACCCTTTATACATTCAACGGCCTTTGTTACTTCCTCAAAAACGAGTTTGAAATCCTTTTTATCGATTTGAGCTGGAACTTCAGCACCTTTATATCTGAAATTCTCAATCAGTTGACCATTAACACTTATCACGTTTAATTCTTCTCCAACGAGCAAACTAACACTCAAATCTCTCCCTTTTATCAACTTCTGAGCAATGAATTCCGATTCAATTTTTGGGTTTTCCTCTTTAGTCTTAATAATCTGGATTCCTTCACCACCGCATGAAATTCTGGGTTTCAGAACAAAAGGTGGTTCAAGGGGTTTTTTTGAGGTTAATGGCACATTGACCCTCTTCTTTAGCCTTTTGTACATCTCCCATTTGTCTGAGGTGACTGAAATCCCTTTAACGCTTGAACCCAGGTTTTCGCTTTTATTTTCAGCTATTTTCGTAAGATTAAGAAGGAGACCATCATCCTCTGGAGCAATTATAAGTGAGCAATCTGATTTCTCAGCAAACTCCTCAACTTTCTGGATGACATCGAATGTGGCTTCGAATCTACCTATTTCAATGCCATTAAAACCCAATGAGTCTCTGTACTCTGGTTTTACAAATGAATTAACTTTTCTAACGCCTTGAAATTTGTTAAAACCTGCATAGAGAGATTTGAACATCCCTAGGCCTTCAGTGATAATCTCTTCAGGAACCTCACCGCCTGAGGTTACGTATTCAAAGAGAAAGACGTCCATGGTCATTCTGGATTTTTTATTCCTTAAAACTTACTTTACTGTTCTTTAAACAAAAAATCCTCCGGCTTAATGGATTTAGTAGATTCAACGGACTTAAGGGCTGAAGTTGTTTTATCTGGAACCTCTGCAACGACTTCATCTACATCGGGATTCGAGCTGAGTTTCACTTCAGCCTCTCTTACTTCAGCCTCTCTCTCCTCTACAACATCCTCTAAATCCTCTTGATTTAGGATTATCGCGATATCTGCTGAGTTCTTAAGAGCGGCAGAAAATCCTGGTTCGGCTCCAATTATTATTGTTTCCTTTCCCATCTCCATTGCCTTTTTAAGCACAGCTTTGAAATCAGCATCCCTTGTTACAAGGGCCAAGGCATCGATTGATTCATTGTAGATAAGTTCCATGGCCTCAACGGCCATTCTCACATCAACATCACCGGATGTGATTATCGGTTCAAAGCCTTGGTTTTCTATCGCTTCTACAAGCTTGTCTCCTGCATACTGATTCAGAAAGACCCTTGCAACTTTAATGTCGCCATATTCGTTTATTATCTCTCTTATTTCGTGAAGATTTATATTAAATTCCTTTCTTAGCATATTTGGGCCATCGATAAGAAGACCTACTTTTTTTCTGTCGGTTCTTCTTGAAGAAATGTAACTTCTTATCTTCTGGAGCTTCCCCAGACTTATACTTTTTTTAAGTGCCATCTCATCACTACCATCAAAAGTCAATAGATTTCTGATTAGGATGTTTAAAAAATTTTTGAGTAACGAATAATCATAGTGGGGTTGAAATTATTATTTTGTTATCTAATTTTTATTGTCATGTTTCCGATTGAAAAGTTAAGTTCAAAAAATACCTGATTCGCTAAGTCCGTAAAAATTTCTTGAGTTCTCGGTTAGAAAAGTTGCAAGTTCGTCTTCATCGATCTCTTTTAATTTTGAGATTTCCTCAAGGGCGAATTTGACGAAGGCAGGTTCGTTTCTCCCCCTCTTTGGTGAGAGAAAGGGACTATCTGTTTCGATAACGAGATTCTCCACTTCAACTTCTCTGGCTATTTTTTTCTGTTTCTCAGAGAATGCAACCATAGTTGAAATCGACACAACGTATCCGGAGTCTTGAGCCATCCTTAACGCTTTAAAGCTTCCGTTGAAGCAATGGAGCATGCATTCAACATCGTATTTTCTTGCTATTTCAATAGCGTCGATCTCAGCCTCTCTTGCGTGAATCACAACTGGTTTGTTAATCTCCTCTGCAAGACTCAAAAATTCTTTAAAAATCCCTTTCTGCTTCTCGAATGGAATTCTGCTTTTCACCCTGTCCAGCCCAATCTCACCGACAGCAACTATTTTTTCCACATTTTCGAGTATCTGAGACTTTATGAACTCGACACTTTCGTTCCTTTTCATGTTTGGGGACAAGCCCAGAGTTACATGGAGAAGCTGCCTTGAATCGAGTTCAAGTGCCTTAAAATTGGAGATTGAGTCAAATCCAGAAACAATGATGTCTACAACACCCGCTGCCAGTGCCCTTCTAATCACTTCTTCCCTGTCCCTGTCAAAGCTATCCATTTGTAGGTGGCAGTGAGAGTCCACAAGCTCCATGAAAACACTCCCAGATTTTTACTCTGAATTGTTGATCTTTTTCTTGATAAGGAGATAATTTACAGCATTTATTACGGCATCAATTGATGCCATAACGATATCCGGCCCAGCAGCTCTGGCTGTAAAGGATCTACCCGTCTCATCTTCCACTGTGACATAAACTTCTGCGAGAGCATCGCTACCACCAGTTATTGCATCCATTTTGAACTCTGTAATCTTGATTCTCTTCCCAACTAAATCTGTGACGGCTTTGAGGGCAGCATCCACCGGGCCAACTCCTATAGCGGATGTAACCTTCTTATCTTCCATTACGTTCGCGTTTATGACAGCTGTCGGAGTTATTTTATTTCCAGTTAGAACTGTGATTTCATCAACTAGTATTGCCCTCTCTTCTTTCTTCAACTCTCCAATTACAACTTCTGCAATCGTGAAAAGATCTAGATCTGTAACCCTTTTGCCTCTATCTCCGATCTCCTTGACTTTCTCAACTATCTTGGATAGGTTCTCCTCTGAAACATGATAGCCAGCTTCTTCAAGGATCTTCTTTATCTGATGTCTTCCCGCATGCTTTCCAAGGACGATTCTCCTTCTGTGCCCAACCATCTCAGGTGTTATGACGCCGGGCTCAAAGGTTGAGGCCTCCTTAATAACTCCATGAGCATGGATTCCGCTCTCATGGCTGAAGGCGTTCTCTCCAACGATGGGTGTGTTCGGGGGTAGCTTTAATCCGGAGAATCTCTCAACAAGCTTTGAAGTTTCAACAAGGAATTCCGTTTTGATTCCGGTTTTTATTCCCTCGATGCTTTCCAGAATCATCACAACTTCAGCAAGGTTTGCATTTCCAGCTCTCTCACCGATTCCGTTGATGGTTACCTGAACTTGAGTCGCTCCTGCTAAAACTGCAACATAGGTGTTTGCAGCAGCCAAACCAAAATCGTTGTGGCAATGTACATCTATTGGAACTTTAAGGTGCTCTCTTAGCTGCTTAATGAGGTTGTGGAATCTGAAGGGTGTTGCAACCCCAACCGTGTCGGGTACGTTTATTATGTCAACTCCAGCCCCCTCAACGGCCTTGTATATCCTTTTGAGGTAGTCGATTTCTGTCCGCGTTGCATCCATCGCAGAGAACATGCATTTTCTGCCATGGTTTTTTATGTACTCTACTGCATCAACTGCAATTTCTACAATCTCATCTCTGCTCTTTTTTATTGTATGATCTATCTGGATTTTTGACGTAGAAATAAAAATGTGAATTAGATCGGCACCGGAATCAAGCGCAGCATCAATATCTTCCTTAACGATCCTTGCAAGCCCACATATTTTCGATTCCAAGCCCAATTCCACTATGGTCTTTACAGCTTCAAACTCACCTTTTGATGCGGCAGGGAAACCTGCCTCGATGTAATCAACTCCGAGTTTGTCAAGCTGTTTTGCTATTTGTATCTTGTAACTAAGGGGAAAAGAAACCCCTGGTGTTTGTTCACCGTCTCTCAATGTCGTATCGAATACTGAGATTCTTTTTACATTTTTCTCCAATTTCTCACCCCTAAAACGAATCGCTTTTAATTCAGAGTTGAGGGTTATAAAATGTTTACCTCGATAAATGGTTATCTTGGATTGATACCTAGTTTATACTTCGGTTTACTCGGTGCTTGCCCTACACAGATTCACTTCAATTACCGATTACATCAATTTAAATCAATAGCATCAATTATCTTAGCTTGTCTTGGTTATCATGATTTTAATTTTTTGAAGTTGAGTGGAGCTGTTTTAGCTTCGTACCTTCTTAATTGTATGGTCTCTGATAACTATTGGCTAGCTTTAGCAAACATTAAGTTGATTTGTAGGGGTTTATTTGCGTGCCATCTCAGTATTTCATTTACTTCAGTAAGTGTTTACATCGTAATGTTGTAAATTTAGCCTTCCCCTCAAATCTTATATACTTCTCGATTGTAATAAATGTATGCCTGTAGTGAGTGTAAGAATCGACGATAAATTGAAAAAGAAGATGGAAAGGTTCCCATATATTAACTGGAGTGAAATAATAAGGAGGGAACTGACAGAAATCGTTGAGAAACTCGAGAGTAGAAACATCGCTGAAGCTCTTCTGATTAATGAAAAAGTAAGGAAGAAATCCGACAGAGATACGACAGAAATCATTCGCGCTTGGAGGGACAGCAGATGGAAGTAGTGGCTGATGCCAGTGTGATTGTGAAGTGGTTTGTGGATGAAATATATACTGAGAATGCAAGAAAGTTGAGGGATGATTACATAAATGGTAGCATTGAGATCGTATCTCCGGAGCTGATGCCTTATGAAGTTCTGAACGCTCTAAAATATACTGGGCTCTTCACTAAAGATGAACTCAAGATAGTTGCGAGATCTCTGAGTCTTTATGGCTTTAAGTTGCACTCCTTATCGGGAAAGCTGGCTGAGAGAACTGTTGAAGTAGCTGTAGAGAAAGAAATTACAGTTTATGACGCTTCTTACATTGCCTTGGCAGAGAGTTTAAACTCCAAGTTCTACACATCTGACAAAAAACTCATAGATAAAGTAAATCTCAATTTTGTCGTGCACATTTCGGAGATTTAGTTTTTTTAGAAGTTGAATAACTTAGGGTTAGTAGTTTGTAAGCTTGGAAGTTAGGAAGTTTTGATATTTTGATACACTCTGCTTAAAGGAGAACCCTCAATGGATCCTCAGAATTGGTATCAACCTTTTCTGTTTCACCAGAGCTATTATAATTAGGATTTTGCTAACCTCACATCCTTTTATCCTTCATTTACAAAACGTTTTTAACCTATCAAGAAAGGAACGATTATGCCCTATGATAGTCTCGGAGATTTTGTAAACAAACTCGAGACGGAAGATGAGCTCGTAAGGATAAAACATGAGGTCGATCCCATTCTTGAGATGACAGTTATCGCTGAGAAAGCGGTCAAGGCTGGTGGAAAAGCTTTGATGTTCGAGAATTCCAAGGGCTACAACATTCCCGTGCTTATGAATGCCTTCGGAACTGAAAAAAGAATGAAAATGGCCTTGGAGGTTGATAGATTTGAGGAAATCGGAGAGAGGCTCATCGGAATGACAAAGGTTAGACCTTCGGGAATTATTGAGGGGATAAAGAGTCTCTCCGTTTTGAAGGATGCTATGAGCTTCATCCCCAAAACAGTGAAGAAAGGGGCATGTAAGGAAGTTGTTGAAGAGCCAAATCTTATGAAATTCCCAATTCTGAAATGCTGGCCGGGAGATGCTGGCAGATTCATAACTTTGCCTGTTGTAATTACAAAGGACCCTGAAACCGGAAACTTCAACGCAGGAATGTATCGGATGCAGGTGTTTGATGCTAAAACCACTGGCATGCACTGGCAGATACACAAGCATGGGGCTGAACATTTCAGGAAAGCAAAATCAGATAAGCTTGAGGTTGCAGTTGCTATAGGCGTTGATCCTGCCATTCTTTACGCTTCAACCGCTCCTCTGCCTTTAGGCTTGGATGAGTTCATGTTCGCGGGCTTCATAAGAAAGGAGAGGGTAAAGCTGGTTAACTGCGAAACGGTCGATCTTAAAGTTCCGGCTAATGCGGAAATAGTCTTGGAGGGATATGTCAAAACCGATGAATTAAGAATGGAAGGCCCTTTTGGAGACCATACGGGTTATTACACACCAGCTGAACCTTATCCGGTTTTCCATGTCACAGCTGTAACTCGGAGGGAAAATCCGATCTATCATGCTACTGTAGTTGGCAAGCCACCAATGGAGGACGCTTGGCTCGGGAAAGCAACGGAGAGAATTTTTCTTCCAGTGTTAAGAATGCTCTTTCCCGAAATTGTGGACATAAACCTTCCTGTAGAGGCTACATTCCACAACCTTGCGATCGTCTCGATAAGAAAAAGCTTTCCTGGACATGCAAAGAAGGTGATGTTTGCGTTGTGGGGTATTGGAATGCTTTCTCTAACTAAGGTTATAATCGTTGTTGACGATGACGTTAACGTTCAGAACCTTAGGGAGGTTCTCTGGGCCGTTACGAGCAGGTTCGACCCCTCCAGAGATCTTGTAGTCATCCAGGGCGCTCCCATAGACTCTCTGGATCACTCTATATACCTGCAAAATTATGGAGGAAAGCTTGGGATAGATGCGACAAAGAAGTGGAAGGAGGAAGGTTTTGAGAGGGAGTGGCCCGAAGTTGTGGAAATGGATCCTGAGATTGAAAAAAGGGCGTTGAGGATTTGGGAGGAGATTAAGTCAATGGTTCTTGAGGGTTAGTTTAAGCGATTAAGCTCTTGAAAATGAATGGTCGCTTTAGGATTCTTTGCTGAGTATTGAAGTTATCTTGAACCTCGGTTCATTCTACTGCTGTTGCTACTCCAGTAGTTAACTACTGCTTTAGAAGTATATTCCTTTGGGACTTTATGAGGTAGTATTTACTTCAAAAATTATAAATCAAACTTTTAATATCTTGACGTACTATTAATACTATGGAAGAGTATTCATATCTTGTAATTGATAGCTCAAACAGGCTTATCAGACATATTGCATCCTTTCCTGAAATCCTAAGAGAACAAAAAGAGAAGTTCGACGAATTCATAAAAATGCTTGAAGAAGGGAAAGCAATACACATTTTCGGAGTTGGAAGGAGTGGGGCGGTAGCTCTATGTTTTGCGATAAGGCTCAAGCACTTTGAAAGGGATTTTGGGCATAAAGTATGGTGGCTGGGAGATGAAGTCAGGGAAAAGATTGAAAAAGGTGATGTCTTAATAATCTTCTCTGGGTCAGGAGAGACGGCTGAAGCCTATTTTATCTCGAAGAAAGGAAAAGAGACCGGAGCAAAGCTTGTGCTCATTACCTCCTATCCCGAATCCTCTATCGGAGAAATTTCAGATCTAATAATCAGGCTCCCAGGGGGAATGGAGAAGGCCAAAGGATGGAAGTATCTCGAGGCTCAGGTCTCCGAGGATGCTGAGTTCTACGGCGGTGGGGAATTCGAGTTAATGGCGTATCTGCTCCAAGAAACGCTTATAATGGCTATTGGCAGGTATAAAAGCATCACTAAAAGTGCTGTTGTAAAGGAGCATTTCAGGGATTCAGTCTGATTTAGTCCAGTTATTTAATTTCTAAATTTTTATTTTATTTTTATTTTTCATTGTTTTAGCTTTTTAGCATTTTAGCTTTTGTGCCTTTGTTGCTTTTTACTTTTTATTTTTTGCTTTTGTTTTCTAACTTCTTTCCAAGGACTACCTAGGGATTTACCTCAAGGATTTACCTCAAGTGAAAAACTTTAAAACCCATGTTTCGAAGGGTAAGTGAGAGATTTCTTCTCTTACATCTCCTCCAGTCTCTGTTCAGGCCGATCAGGATTACTCTGCCTTTTGAGTAGGCGTCAATAACTCTGCCAACAGCCTGAATAAACTCCTTGGAATAGGGGTTCTCGAAATCCAGATGCACTATGTCTACATCCATTTCTTTCTCCAAGCCTGTGTCTACGTCTCCCACTTCGAACACCGATGAGACCGAGAACTTTCTTAGAATCCTCACAATTTCCTGTTTAGATTTGCCTTTGATACCCAATGTGAATATCTTCATGTCAAGGAGATTCTGCATGAGATCATCTTTAAAGAATTCTTCCTCCCAGACTTTCACGTTTTTATCCAGCTCTTTGATCTTTCCAAACCAGTAAACAACGAATCCCTGGCCAAAGAGATTGAGATACTTCGAAAATTGCTTTTTCCAGTAGATCCAATGGGTTCTTGGATCTCCAAAAAGGGCCTTGCTCTCTATCCAGTTTATTTCAAATCCGTTGATCTGTATCGGATCTGAGAAGTAAAAATCGGGGGTTTTTATGCTCTCTTTCCTAAGATCTTTTTCAGTTTTATAGATTATGTCCCTGTTATCAAGCCATCTCTCGATTATCAGCTCCCCCAATCTGCCTCTGGCGAATTGATGTTTTACAGCAAGGGGGGAATAGATGTAGTCGGTGAAGACGGATTTCCAGATCAACCTTCTAAGGTTGGCGTCATCGATCTTCTCTGGATCATTGAGTGAATCCCTGATCTCCCTTTTGGTGTACTCAAGGGCCTTCAGCAAAAGCCTGACCCTCATCATTGGAGTCAACCTAACCCAGTTCGGTATTTTCTTGTGGGTGTTCCAGAAGTTTGAGAGTTCTTCCAATTGATCACAAACCTTTCCATAATCCTGCTTAACCTGGTCCACTTTTTTCTGGGTGAGAATCGTGAATAGCATCCCTCTCGGGTAATTAAATCCCGATAGATCGGATATGTACCTTAATCCTTTCCTCAGTTTTTTGAATTCTTCCAATTTGATTTCCAATTTTTCACCTATGGATTGGGATTTATTGATTTGTTGTGATTTTGTTGAAGTTATTGAAATTGTTAAGAATCATTTAATTTAGGAGGGTTATTTAAAGTTGAGGATTCAAGTTAAAGGGATTCGGTCCTCATTTTTGTTCTCATATCTACATCTATCTGTATCTATGTATCTATTTTCACCTTTATTTCATCCTGATCGAATACACAAACAAAACTCTCACTCTGCCCTTTCTTAGCCCAGCATATTTCGTACTCATCTTCAAATCGAAGTTGAATTGTCTCCTTAGAACTGAAATCAACCTTCTAGCCTCGTTTACATCGGAGAAATATATGTCAAAGCCGTTTTTCTTTCTTTCGATTGAATATTTAAACGACTTTCTTTCCATGTAACTCATGATCTGCCTTTTGGTCTCCTCCTTTATCCCTCTGAGTTGGAGTATTGAGGGATGCTTAACTCGTCCAATCACAGAAAAGATGCAAGCATGTGGTTTAATAAAGGTATTTATAGAAGTTATTTGGGCCATTCAATATTTCAGTATTAAATTATTTACTGAACTATCTGATAAGGCTAAGATTACGCTAGTATTAAATGCCAGTATTAAAAACTATTGAACAAGGCTCCTAGATTAGTTTTATATACATCCGGGCAGAGGTACCAAAAATGGAGAGACAGAGACAGCGATATGGATACAAAGTTTACGCGAGTGAAAGGGATAGCAAGCTTTTAGAGGTAGAGTTCTTTCTCAATTATATTGCAGTAGCTTCAAGGAAGGTGGATGAAGAACACTGCGTAATCAGGTTGATTCTTTCTGCTCTTGCGACTCCTGAAGAAATTAGCAATCTCACCAAGAGAGATTTAAGGAGTGGGAAGTTTTATTCTGTTAGACTTTTTAGCGGGGGAAAATCCAGGATCTCGCCAATAGACGAGAAAACCTTCAGACTTCTCAAAGAAATTTCTGAGAACCTTTCCTCAAGAGATTCTGTCTTCAGGTACTCGAAGGAGGAAATAGATGAGATGGTGAGGAGAAATTCTCCTCCAAGTGTGGAATACGATGCTGAAAAGCTTAGAAGCGATGCGGCGAGAATAATCTCAGATAACATGTTTTTTGAAGAACACGATCCTCAAGAATTTCAGAGATTACAGGATCTTTCAAAGGGTAAAGACCTGAAAAAGATGTATCTCCTATTTGAAGATTCAAATCCACTTTATTCTGGCGCTTGGGATGTGGACGATGACCTCATGCTGGCAGAATTTCTTAGATCTTATCAATTCTTTATAGGTTATTCTGAGAAAGAACTTGAGGAAATAGCAGATAAAATCGGTGAGCCAGTTGAGAGGTTGAAAAGAGTTCTTGAAGAATTTTGATTTTATTTTTTGGTTGAAGTTAAGATTGAAAGTTAAGATTGGAAGTTAAAATTGAAAAATTAAAAGCTTAGAGCAACAAGAGATGACAAAGTTTTCAGCGATTTTGATAGATAGGGGCTAAAAGAGCAATAACGCCTCGGCTATTTCTTCTGTTGTTTTGAGCCAAGAGTATGCTTGAGGGTATGCCGGAAAGCATGCTCGAGGCAATTCTGATTGGAGTTTGTCTTGGAATAATTAGTGGCTTAATTCCCGGAATTCATAACAACACTTTTTCTGCTCTCATCTTAGCATATTTGCCCCTTCTTTTTGAATTCTTCTCGCCTGAAGAGGTTGCGTTGATAATCTTTACGAATGCGATAACCCATACGTTCATTGACATTCTACCCTCTATCTTCATAGGCGTGCCCAATGAGGATACAGCTCTATCGATTCTACCCTCCCACGAGATGGTGCTCGAGGGTAGAGGTTTTCAGGCAGTCTCCATCTCCGCTTTCAGCAGCATGTTCTCCTTTTTGGTATCTCTGCCGGTTTTTCTTCTCTTCAACCTTTTCCTCTCTTCAAACTGGAAGTTTCTTTACGAGATCACCCCATTCTTCCTTATACTCGTGATCTTTTTCCTCGTATTTTCTGAGAAAGGAGATATTTATGCTGCTTCGCTAAACATCTGGTTGAAAAGGGCATATAGCCTTTTCATAATCGTCCTCTCCGGAATAATCGGGTATTTTGCCTTCAAATACTCATTTTATGTCGAGATAAGAGTTGGCTCGAGCGTTTTTATTCCTATGATGCTTGGATTTTTCGCTGTTCCAGTTGTTTATGCAGGAATGCAAAACAGATCGGAAATTCCGGAGCAGAGAGTAACATTGAACGTTCCGAAAGTAAGGCATGTGCTTCCTGGATCCTTTTCTGGAGCCTTGGTTTCGCTTTTTCCTGGTGTGAGTTCTGGGATAGCTGCAGCGATATCAACTGCGAGGCTCAAAAGCAGAGAAGCTTACATTTCAGCAATTTCAGCTGCAAATACATCCAATGTGATGCTATGCTTCTCTGTTCTCTTTTCAACAGGATTTACAAGAAGTGGGGCGGCAAATGCTTTCAAGTATGTTATAGGAAGTCATTTTAACAATAACGAAATAATGAATCTGATTTTTATCGGTTTGTTCGTTGCAGTTTTATCCCTTTGCATAACCTTGCTTTTGGGAGCATTGTTTTCTAAATTTGTTGTAAAAACGGAGAGAGTTTCCAGGCTTTCTCTGGCTATCTTAGTTTTCGTATTTTTGTATAGCTTTTACATGACAGGTGTTTTTGGAATTTTAATCCTTTTAGCCTCATCTTTTACAGGATTGCTAACTGTGAAGCTAAATGTGAAAAGGGTAGCATGTATGGGTTGCATAATTCTCCCTGTATTGCTCTACAGGCTTGGTTATGTTTAATGTTAGGTAAGAGTTCTTAAATGAACTGAAAAAACTGGGAAACTGGAAAGACGAGGGGATTGAGGAACTGAGAAAACTGAAAGGAAGTGAGCTGTGAGTTTTTATGAGATCTTTATGGGATTTATGAAATTCATGAAGTTCATGATAGTACAACTGATATTTCTTCTAAATCTTCTAATCCCGTTTCATCAACTAAAATCAAACATCTGGAGTGTCAGCAGATCTGTACTTTCCTTCCTCGATATATTCCTCGATTTTCCTTATAAACCTGTTTCCCGTTCTTAACACGGGCAGAACTGTTGTTCCACCTCTGATGTCCTCTATTTCGTCAACATACTCCACCTCATCCTCGCTGCTGTGGTAAAGAGCCCATCGCCTGTACTCTCCAACCTCACAGAAGGATGAGTCGATTATCATCTCGACAATCGCAAACTTTCCATCCATCACACCATGAATCGTATCGTAATCAAGAATGTAAAGCCTCCCATTCGAGTAGTAAAGCTTGCCAGATTCGAGGGCTATAGCCTTCATCAACAATTCTTTAAAGCTGTATTCTTCAGGTTGATCCAGCATTATGGGGCCGAGGTGTAAGATAGTCTCAGAATCTGAGTTGTCCTTTTCGACTGGCATAAGTTGCTGGGATTGAATCATCTAATTAAACTTTCGGTATTAAATTCTCTAAATCAAGATTAAATCAAGATAAAAGATGAATTGGGCAGATGTATAACTCAATGTATATACTGTGTGCAGAATGTTATGTGCCAAATGCGAAAGCAAAATTAAATAAAATTGAAATGTAGGGTTTTACATGCTTCATACATCTGTTGGAGCTACGATGGACTTAATAACAATGATTTGAAGGTAAAAGTAGAGAAGTTGAGGGTGATTACTCGAACATAATGTCCTTTGCTGAGTCTGGATTTTAGAGGGGAACCTGGCAGAAATGCTGAAAAAATGTAATGTCTGAGGAGCTATCTGGTTCACAGATACAACAGGGTTGACGATGAGTTAGCGCTTGGATCGATCGATGAGGTTCAGGAAACCTTGTATGAATTTTTAGAAATTGTGGAGAGGTTTCTAGATGAAGAAAGAATTAGAGCTAATATGGAGTTGATAGAGGATAGGGGGGTTGAATAAAATCAAAAGAGATCTTGAGTTTTTAAGTGAGTGTGGTTATTATGGTTCATCCATCACAGGTGAATTCAGGAGAGGATCGGATATAAATATTATAAAGTTGAAAGATAAGGAAAAGAATATGAAACTTTTGAAAGGGTGGATTGGCAAAGCAAGACCCATCTATGACATAGGAATCTTCGAGTTACATCCACTGAAAGTTAAGGCAACTATCATGAGCGATTACATTGCTCTTCTCGGGGATGAACTTGAAATACGGTACTGGTATAGTTTTTTAGTTTGATTCCATATGGGATGCAAAATAGTATGGGTTATATTGACTATATACTACAAATCTTTTGAGTGAAAAGGAAAACCCAGCAAAACTCAGTCCACTCTAAATTGGAATTCCAAGTTAGGTTAATTCACTGAGGATAATTAAAATATAATTCATTAATTTCGTTGTGTTTAATATATAGGAATACGTTAATTTACCTTCATAATTTACCATCTTCAACTTTCCCCAAATGTTATATATAGTTAGGTTAGCCTAACGATGTGAGGGAGATCTACATCAGGTTGGCCTATAAGGCTTTGAAAGATGGGGTTGAAGTTGTTGGTCCAAGTTACTTCTCGAATAGATTGGGGATCTCAAAACCCACAGCCCAGGAAGCTCTGATAAAACTTGCAGAAAATAATTACGGGGATTACATCCCAAAGAAAGGATTTAAGTTGAACAGAGAAGGTATAGCAAAGGGCAAAGAGATTACAATGAAACACAGACTTATGGAATGTCTTTTTTACGATATTGGTCTGAGCTCGGAATTCGCCTGCAGAGAAGCTACAAGGCTGGAAGAGCACGTTAGTGGAGAGTTAATAGCTCGGTTAAGGGTGCTTTTCAACGGTCGAAGATTGTGTCCTTGTGGGAATCGAATCGAGGAAGAGCTTGAAGAGGGGACATAAATGCGAAGAAATGAGGTACTATTCAGGTTCTTACTCTCCAGCTTAATTCTCATTTTCTTCATCAAACCAATCCCCGCTCTGGATGTTGTATGCACGAATCCCGATTTTTTGCCGATAGTAAAGGAAGTTGGTGGGGATGTTAACGTCATCTCCATTCTTCCTCCAGGAAGCGATCCCCATTCTTTTTCCCTTTCCAAATCAGACGTTGATAAGTTGAAGAGTGCAGATTTGATAGTCCTTACAAATTCAGAACTCTTCAGTTTTGAGAAAAAGATTAAGAATGAATATCCGGCAAAAGTGCTCGATTTCGAGGATTACGCAGCAGAAGGAGCAAAGCTCGATGATTTTCCAGGATTTAACCATAATCCCCATGGATACTGGCTTAAAATTGAGAATGCTGTATCGATTGCAAAGGCAATTGAAAAGAGATTGTCTGATCTCTCTCCAGACAAAAAAGAGAATTTTAGCTACAGTTTCGTTTTATTCAAGACTAAAATGATGGAGTTAAAAAAAGTCTCAGCAAAGATAATCAAAAAACATAATGCAAGTTGTGTAGCTGTTATTCCTGGAGTTACGTACATTATTGAAAATTTTGGTCTTGAGGTTGGAGCAGTTCTATTGGGGGAAGGTTTGGGTTTTGCAAGCGGGAAGGAGTATGCAGAAATTCAGAGAAAACTGAAAACATCGGAATACGCTTGCATAGTAGTCCCAGAATCGATGAAAAAATCAAAAGCTGGAGAAATAGCAGAACAACTGTCTAAGGACTCGGGAAAGCCTGTTGTGTATGTGAAATTCGTTGTTGGAAGTGAGGAAACGGATTTCGCAGAGATTCAGATGTACAATCTAATCGCATTCGCAAAATCATTTGATAGATTGCAATCAGGAAACAAAGGTTATCATTTTAACTATTTTAACCATTTTAACCAGTGGTTACTTCTCATGTTGGTTCTCATGGTTGGTATCGAAGCGGTGGTAATTTTTGTCCTGTGGAAGGGTGTTAAGTAGGTGGGAGGTAAAGACAGGTGAGGTAGGTCAGGTAGGTTAAGTATTGGGTTAAAGGTTAAGTAAAGTAAAAAGAAGGTGAACTGATTTGGACTAGCTTGGCTTGATTTGAAACCTGAATTAAAGGTGATAAGATGGTAAAAGGTAAAAATGAAAAGGAAGACATAGAAATAGATGCTATTACTTCAAAAGGTGTTGAATTTGGTTATGGTGAACAGCCCGTACTTTTTGATATAACCTTCACTATCAAAAAGGAGGAGTTTGTTGCTATTACAGGCCCGAATGGCTCGGGTAAGACAACTCTCCTTAAGCTCATCCTCGGAATTTTACAACCTCGTAAGGGAGAAATAAGGGTCATGGGCTATAGCACGAAGGAAAGGGACAAGATAATGAACTTGATAGGATTCATGCCCCAGAAAGAGCATATATCATCCAATTTCCCTATCCTCGTCAGGGATGTTGTGATGCTTGGTTTAGGAGCGAGGAAAGGTATAATGAAGCCCACAGGGAAGGCCGATGAGGAAGAAGGAATTCAGGCGATTAAATCCGTTGGATTGGATGAGGAAATCTGGATGGAAAAATTTGCAGAGTTAAGCGGAGGCCAGCAACAAAGGGTTCTTCTAGCTAGAGCTTTAGCAATAAAGCCTGAAATCCTCCTTCTTGATGAGCCGTTCAATGGTGTGGACATTCCGAGTCAGAACAAGATTCTTGATCTAATTTCCGATCTAAGAAAAAAGGGCGTTACAGTTTTGCTTGTCGTGCATAACGTAAATCCTCTTCTCCATCACATCGACAAGATCATGCTTCTCAAAAACAGAATCGTGGCCTTCGGGAAGCCTGATGAGGTTCTTACGGACAAAAATCTGATCTCTGCTTATGGGGCATCGATTCCGATAATTTATTGCGAAGAAGGTTACGCGCATCCCGTTTACAGTGACATCCATGGTTGATTGAAAGGTGGGAGAATGCCAGATATGGAGATCTCGGAAGTTCTCGTACAACCCTACATGCTGAGAGCGATAGCAGGGATCATTCTGATAGCGATAAACGCTTCGGTTGCTGGATCCTTTACAATCTTCAGAAACGTCTCCTTTCTCGTAGCAGGAGCAAGCCACTCAGCTTTGGCTGGGGCTGCGCTGTTCATCCTTCTTGGAGTCTATGGATTCCCGGCCAATCCACTTATAGGAGCCTTGCTATTTGCAATCGCAACCGCTTTCGTAGCTGGATATGCATCGAAGGAAGAAACGAACACAGCTATCGGTATATCCTTCGCTATGTCGATGAGTCTGGCAATTCTTTTCATTTCGATGATAAGGGAGTATGCAGCAAAGGTGTGGAGTCTGCTCATCGGCGATCTCTTCCTCCTCACCTATGAAGATCTGTACCTCATAACCTTTGTAACGTTCCTGAGCTTGATGATAGCTCTGCTCTTCTACAAAGCTTTTCTCTTCATATCCTTCGATTCTGAAGGAGCCACGGCCTTTGGATTGAACACCAGGAGGTATAATTACCTACTTCTCTCCTTGATCGCCATCTCGGCTGTGATGCTTCTGAAGGGTGTTGGAGCGATACTCGTTTTCGCCATGCTTGTAGCTCCCGCAGCAGCTTCAAATGAGCTAGCTTCAAACCTTAGAGATGTTTTTATCTACGCATTCATAATCGCCTTAGTGAGCGGTTTTGTCGGGATAGCGATCTCCTTCTTTTTTGAAGTCTCCCCCGGGGCTATCGCATCCCTCTTAGCAACCACAATTTACTTCTTCAGCCTCCTTGCAAGAAGATTTCGTGGGGATTAGGAAGTTAGGAATTGTTTATGGGGTTCAGGGATCACAATAAAAGCAACAATAAAAGCAACTAAAATCAAATCAAACATTTTTTAAACAAGCAATGAGAACAGCTGAAAGATGACTAAGGTTCTTGTTGTTGATGCTGGTGGGAGAGGTAATGCAATCGCCCACGCTTTTTCAAGAAGTTCACAAGTCAGAGAGGTTTTCGTCGCTCCAGGGAATGCTGGAAGTGAGTTTTTTGAGAAGTGCAAGCTAGCTAAGCTTGATGGAAAGACCATTCCCTCAATAAGAGCGATAGATGAGATCGTGAAGTTTGCTAAGAAAGCTGAGATAGATCTCGTGTTTATCGGACCGGAGGAACCATTGAGTCTTGGCCTTGTCGATGCCCTTGAAGAGGAAGGAATAAGGGCTGTAGGGCCGAGAAAAGAAGAAACGATTCTTGAAGCGAGCAAATGCTGGGCTAAGGATTTTCTTAAGAAAATAGGCGTTCCTATTCCAGATTACAGAAATTTCGAAAGCGCTGAAGAGGCCGAAGAGTATATCAGAGAGTATTACTCCGAGAACCCGGGAAAGAACCTTGTTGTAAAGGCTGATGGGCTTGCAGCCGGCAAGGGTGTTTACGTTTGCGATTCCATGGAAGAATGTTTGCTTGCCGTTGATGAGATCATGAGAAAGAGGAAATTTGGAGATGCTGGGAACCGAGTTTGTATAGAAGAGAGATTGCACGGAGTTGAAGTTGCCTTTACGGCCCTCTGCGATGGTAGAAATGCTGTCAACTTCGGACATGCAAAAGATTACAAGCGAGCATTCGATCCTGATGATCTCGAAGGCTTAAAGAACTTCTACATAGGCCTGACAAAGAAGTTTCTTACTTTAAAAGATGCTGAAAGGCTTTTCAAGGAAGGAAAGCTACTCAATCCGAATACGGGTGGTATGGGAGCAGTTTCTCCCCATCCATTCCTTAATGGGGGGATAGAACAGAAGATAATGGATGAAGTTATCCTGCCCATAATCAGGAAGTTCAGAGAGGAGGAAGGGAAGAGCTTCAAAGGGGTGCTTTATCCCGTTATCATGCTTGTTAAGGAGAATGATGAAATGATTCCTAAGGTTCTTGAGATAAATGTGAGAGACTGCGATCCGGGAGCTGAGGCAAAGCTTCCCAGGCTGGAAGGCGATATGTATGCTCTGGCTGAGGCTGTGCTGGATGGTAAACTGAGTAAGCTGGATGAAGCTGAGGTGAAGTTCTCAAATTCCTGGTGTGTTGCTGTATGTGCTGTAAGCGGATTCATGAAGGGTAGAGAGGGTTTGAAGCCTGGATATCCAGCAGATCACTACACAAATCAGCCTATAAAGGGGTTAGAAAGCTTGATTTCAAATCCAAATTCAACCTTCATCTATGCAAATGGGATATCTAGGACAGAGAGCTATCAAACAACAGGTGGGAGGGTTCTTACGGTCTCCGCCATGGGTGAATCATTGGAGGAGGCCAGAGATAAAGCTTACAAAGCCGTTTCTAACATCGAATTTCCAGGAATGAGATACAGAAAGACGATTGGCTTAGATGTTCCTGATTGATGAATTGAGTTTCCAGTAACTCGAACTAGAAACAGAATCGAAAGCAATCGAAAGCAATATATCTTTCTTTTAAAAGCCAAAACCATGGAAGAAATTGAGAAACGTTTGGTTAAAGACTTCATGACATCTGACGTTATATCGGTTGAAGAGGGTACTCCGATTGAGGATGTTATAAAACTCATAATCGAAAAGAAGTACAATGCCTTTCCTGTTGTTAGAGGAAGAAAACTCATCGGAATAGTGAGCAAGATGGATCTCATCAAAATGTACTCCTTAATCTCAGGCCCCTACGCCAATTTTTGGGAATCCAGAGTTGTGAAGGATATCATGAGGAGGGCCGTCGTAACTCTAAGCCCGAGAGATCCAATAAAGTATGCTGCAGACTTGATGGTGGAATACCGGGTGAGAAGTATACCGGTCGTGGATGAGAAGTCAAACCTAATAGGGATTCTGTCAATTGGTGATGTGCTCAAGGCTTTTATGGAAATAAAAGAAAGGTTGGAAGATAGGTTGGAAGAAAAACCAAAATAATTCCTAGTCAGATAATCGTTGCACACCTAACACCTCTTCTGCTAACTTTCACACCAGCCGTATTCCTACCATGAATTGGAATGCTCTTAACTTCTGTTTTTATCGCGTATCCATCTTTGCTTAGGGCTAGAAGTTCCTCATCTCCCTTTACAAATTCCGAAAATATTACTTCTCCATTTCTTTTCGAGAGCTTAATATTCTTAACACCCTTGGCCCCCCTTCTGGTAAGTCTGTATTCATCCAAAGGTGTTCTTTTTCCGTATCCCTTTGTTGTAAGCGTTAGGATATGGCCTTCTCCATCAGCGGGTGTTATCCAAGCAATCTCGTCCCCTTTCTGGAGTCTTAGGGCTTTTACTCCCTTAGCCGTTCTGCTGTAGAGTGGAATGTCTTTTATGCGGTATCTTGCAGCCAATCCTTGGCGGGTTGCGATGAGCACTTCATCTCCGTTAACAAGCCTGGCAGCCACCATTCTACCTCCCGCAACCACTCCAGCCCTTTTTGCGTTTTCAAACTCCTTCAGATTTGTCCTTTTTATGAATCCATCTTCGGTAAGCAGAATAACCTCTCTGTCGAATTCCGGAACTGAGACCACAGAAACAATCTTCTCGCCATCCTCTAGTGAGACGAAATTCTTCAGATGCACACCCTTACCCGTTCTATCCTGCTTTGGTATCTCATAGGAATTTATCCAATAAGCTTTACCTCTGTTGCTGAAAAACAGGAGCCTATGGTGGGTATTGCAAACTGAAATGAATTTCGGGACATCATCCTGTCTCAAAGAAACACCTATGACTCCAACCCCACCCCTCCTTTGAGTTTTGAAAGTTTCGAGATTCATCCGCTTTATGTAGCCTTGGGAGGTTATCACGAGCAAGTTATCTTCATAAGAAATGAGATCCTCAAAGCTTATCTCGCCACTCTCAGACACAATCGAGGTTCTCCTCTCATCCCCATATTTTTCTGATATCTCCTCGATCTCCCCAATCAGAATTCCATCGATCCTTTCTTGTGAAGAGAGAATTTCCTTGTATTCCTTTATCTTCTGGCCAACTTCTCTGTGTTCAGCTATTATTGCATTCATCTCAAGGCTAGTTAGCTTTTGCAACCTCATTTGTAAAATGGCGTTGGCTTGCGCCTCTGAAAGATCAAATCTCTCCATTAATCTCTTTCTAGCTTCATCGGGAGATAGAGAAGATTTTATAAGGGTTATGGCTTCATCTACGTTCTCAAGGGCTATTCTCAAACCTTCGAGGATGTGGTATCTTTCCTCTGACTTTCTTAAGAGATATCTAGTTCGCCTCGTTATGACCTCTCTTCTATGGTTTACGAACTCCTCAATTAGCTCCCTCAGATTAAGGATCTTTGGCACACCGCCCACTATAGCGAGGTTAATCACTCCGAAGGTTGTCTGCAAAGGAGTGAAGGTGTAAAGCTTGTTTACAACCGCCTCGAAATCACCCCTCCGCAGTTCCACAACTATTCTTATACCTTCCCTATCAGACTCGTCCCTTACAGCCTTTACCTCCTCGAGCTTTCCATCTTTAACGAGTTCCGCGATCTTCTCAACGAGTTTAGCCTTGTTAACCTGATAGGGAATCTCCTTTATGATGATCGTATCCTCTTCAAAATCTACTCTCCCCCTAACGACGAGCTTGCCTTTCCCGGTTGTGTAAACCTGCTTTATTCCTTCTGTTCCAACGATTATCCCACCGGTAGGAAAATCCGGCCCTTTGACTATTTTTAAAAGCTCATTTACACCTATCAGTGGATTTTTAACATATTCAATTATCGCATTGCAGATCTCCTTCAAATTGTGAGGTGGCATGTTCGTTGCCATGCCTACAGCAATCCCGCTCGATCCGTTAACCAAGAGGTTTGGAATCTTAGAAGGCAGAACTGACGGCTCTTGCAACGTTGAATCGAAATTTGGGGTGAAGTCGACTGTTTCCTTTTCTATGTCTGCGAGTATCTCTTCTGCCAATTTTGTTAGCCTTGCCTCTGTGTATCGCATCGCCGCAGCAACATCTCCATCTATACTACCAAAGTTGCCCTGTCCGTCAACCAAAGGATACCGCATGCTGAAGTCCTGAGCCATCCTCACGAGGGCATCGTAGACGGCAGAATCTCCATGAGGATGGTATTTTCCTAACACATCCCCAACGATTCTTGCACATTTCCTGTAAGGTCTATTGCTGAGCAAACCCATTTCGTACATCGAATAAAGTATCCTCCGCTGAACTGGTTTTAAGCCATCTCTAACGTCAGGTAAAGCTCTCCCTATGATAACGCTCATCGCGTAATCGATGTAAGAACTCTTTAATTCCTCGCTTATTTCCCTAATTAGCTCCATTTAACCACCTAGTTTAGATATCCAGATTCCTTACCTCTCTCGAGTTCTCTATGATGAACTGTCTTCTTGCCTCGACATCTTCACCCATCAAGGTTGAAAACAGCTCTTCTGCCTGCAAAGCCTCCTCAACAGTCACCTGCAAAAGAATCCTGGTATTCGGGTTCATCGTCGTCTCCCAAAGCTGCTCGGGATTCATCTCCCCAAGGCCCTTGTACCTCTGAACCTCCGCATCTCCCATTTTTTTCAGCAGATCTTCGAGTTCTCTTTCAGAGTAAGCGTAAAAAACCTTATTTCTCTTCTTTACTCTATAAAGCGGGGGCTGAGCGATGTAGAGGTAGCCATTCTCTATCAAAGGCTTCATATGCCTGAAGAAGAACGTTAAAAGCAGAGTTCTTATGTGCGATCCATCGACATCGGCATCTGTCATTATTATTACTCTCTTGTACCTCGATTTTGTGATATCGAAGTCTTTTCCAATTCCAGCTCCTATCGCAGAGGCTATTGCCTTTATCTCCTCATTTTTCAACGCCTTTGTTAGACCTGATTTCTCAACGTTGATTATCTTTCCCCTCAAAGGCAGAATCGCCTGGAAATTCCTGTCCCTTGCCTGTTTAGCAGAGCCTCCTGCAGATTCCCCCTCTACTATAAAGAGCTCTCTTTCCTCTGGATTTTTGGACGAACAATCAGCGAGCTTTCCGGGGAGGGTTATAGATATGTCGTTTTTCCTCTTAACGAGCTCTCTTGCTCTCTTCGCTGCCTGTCTTGCCATTAAAGACAGCATACATCTATCTATAATCAAATTCGCCTCGTTTGGATGTTTTTCAAGCCATTTAAGCATCTCCAGATATACGGTTGACTCAACAACCGTTTTCACATCCGAATTCGTAAGCTTCGTCTTAGTTTGTCCTTCAAACTGTGGTTCAGGTAGCCTGACGGATATCATTGCGGTAAGTCCCTCTCTTATGTCCTGTCCGGTAAGGCTCTTGAATCTCTTTACGTATTTCCTGCCATATTCGTTTATTGCCCTTGTAAGCCCAGATCTGAAACCGCTTATATGCGTTCCACCCTCTATTGTGTGGATGTTATTCGCAAAAGCAAGAACATTCTCAAAATCGGAATCGGTGAATTGAATTGCAACCTCAACTTGGATTCCGTTCTTTTTGCTTTCGAAATAGATCACTTCGTGGAGGGGGTTCTTGTTTTTATTAACGATTGAAATGTATTCTGCCATCCCACCTTCCGAGTAAAATACATCTCTCTTTCCGCTTCTCTCATCTATAAGTTCTATTCTAATCCCCTTTGTGAGGAAAGCAAGTTCCTTAAGCCTCTGGGAGATTATATCGTACCTGAATTCAGTCACTTCGAAAATCTCGTCGTCAGGTTTGAATCTTATGATGGTGCCCGTCTCATTGGAATCATCCAGAATTTCGACATCACCCTCAGGAACCCCCCTTCTGTACTTTTGATAGTAAATCTTTCCGTTTCTCTTCACCCAAACCTCGAGCCTCTCTGTAAGAGCGTTTACAACGCTCAAGCCAACTCCATGTAAACCACCAGAAACTCTGTATGCCTTTCTGTCAAATTTTCCTCCGGCATGTAGTTTGGTTAATACGATTTCCAGAGCATTTTTTCCGGAAACATGCTTTTCTGTAGGGATACCCCTACCATCATCTTCGACAGTTGCTGAACCATCTTTATGAAGGGTTACCTTTATGCTCCTGCAGAAACCAGCCAAAGCTTCGTCTATCGAGTTATCAACTACCTCCCAGAGCAGATGATGTAAACCCCTTACCCCAGTACCCCCTATATACATTCCTGGCCTCTTTCTTACCGCCTCAAGGTCTGAAAGTACTGTTATGTGCCTTGCGGTATACTCCGTTGCACTTTGATCCATTTACTTCACTCCTGTTAATTTTAGATTAAATATTATTTTTGTAAATATGTACCAAAATCTTGTGATATTGGCTTTAGACCATGGAGTTATGAAGGAAACAAATTCAATAATTTTTGATAATCTTTTTTTTCTCCATGAGCATGATTGTTGCTTCTTATTCTTTAAATGCACAATAAACTTTCGATAAAGTAGTAAATAAATTTTTCTATTATTCTCGACTTCAAGGGAGGTCATACGGAAATTATTTTTCTTTAAGAATTAAATACGAGACATCTTAAAATTTAAACATTTTATAAAGCTGAGAGATTAATTAATTTTGAATTATAATTCTTTTTACAAAGTATAGAAGGAAAACTATTTATCGTTAAGAATTTGATACTTTGGTATGAGTGCTATTGGAAAGAACCTGAGAGAAGTTTCCGGTGAGGAAATCGAAAAAATATGGGTTAAGAATTATGATGAGGGTGTGAGACCTGAGATAGAGTATCCGTCAATTCCACTACACGAGTTACTGGAGAATTCTGCAAAAAATTACCCTGATGCGGTAGCAGCGGACTTCATAGGCAAAAGCATTAGATATGGTGAATTGAATGAGTTAGCTGATAGGGTAGCTTCTTTTCTTTATGATAACGGTATAAGGAAAGGCAGGGTTATTTTGGGTATGCCTAACACCCCCCATTTCATAGCCGTTTACTATGGCATATTGAAGACGGGTTCGACAGTTGTACAATGCAATCCCCTCTATACTGAGAGAGAGTTAAGACATATCGCCGAAAACAGTGAGGCGAAAATAATGTTCGCCTTCGAGGCGATGTATCCTAGGCTGAAGCCCTTGCTAGACGATGGTACGATTCAAAAGGTGATAATTTGTAAAATCGAAGACTTTCTTAAATTCCCGTTGAATCTGCTTTACCCGTTGAAAAAAGAAAAAGTTAAAATCGACTCTAGACCAGAAGTAATTTACTGGAAAGACGTTTTAAGATATCCTCCCACAAAGGAAAGGCCAGAAATAGATCCAAAGGAAGATGTTGCAGTCTTTCAGTACACTGGAGGGACTACAGGACTACCTAAAGCCGTGATGCTTACCCATTTCAATCTTGTTGCCAACGTCTACCAGTTGATGGAGTGGTTTCCAGATCTTTCAAATAAAGATGTTATTATTGGAGCGTTGCCCTACTTCCATTCATACGGTATGACAACAAGCATGAACCTCCCGATAGCTTTAGGCGCGAAAATCGTGCTCATTCCTGATCCAAGGGATTTGAAGAGAGTTCTTGAGTCGATTCAGAAGCATCGGGCGACAATTTACTGTGGTGTGCCGACGATGTACAATGCGATAAATAACTATCCTGATGTCAGAAAGTATGATCTAAGTTCGATAAAGGCCTGCATTAGCGGAGCTGCTCCGTTGCCTATTGAAGTGAAAAAAGAATTCGAGGCATTAACGGGTGGTAAGCTCGTCGAAGGATATGGTTTGAGTGAAACTTCTCCAGTTACTCATGCAAATCCCATCAATGGACTAAATAAGGAGGGCAGCATTGGTCTTCCAGTTTCGGATACGTTAGCCGTTACAGTTGATGATGAGGGCAACATCTTACCCCCGGGAGAGGTTGGCGAGATTGCTGTGAAAGGACCCCAGGTTATGAAAGGATACTATAGGATGGAAGAAGAAACCAAAAACACGCTGATAAATGGATGGTTGCTAACTGGAGACATAGGAAGGATGGATGAGGATGGCTACTTCTATATCGTTGACAGGAAAAAGGACATGATCATAGCCGGTGGCTACAACATCTATCCCAGGGAGGTTGAAGAAGTATTATTTGAGCATCCTGACATTCTTGAGGCTGCGGTTATTGGTGTGCCAGATCCCAAGAGAGGTGAGACTGTAAAGGCTTTCGTTGTATTAAAAGAGGGCTCGAAAGTTACAGCTGAGGAGATTGAGAAGTTCTGCAGAGAGAGGCTTGCTGCTTACAAAGTTCCGAAGATAATCGAGTTTAGGAAGGAGCTGCCAAAGACGAATGTCGGGAAGGTGCTGAGAAGAGCCTTGAGGGAGGAAGAGCTGAAGAAGCTCAAAGCAGAGTAAGCCGAGTAAGCTGGATAAGCTTAGACTACATCAAAGAACTACATCAAAGAACTACATCAAAGGTCTCCAGTCAAGATCTCTTGTTTTTATCTCCCTCTTTTTCTTTTCCATGAATCTGAGAACCCTTGAATGCTGGGCCCCCTCGATGAGCATCAGAATTGCTTCTCTGGCAGCATAAACGTTATCCATGTCGCCGATTATCGAGACGGTTTTTCCATAAATTGAGAGGTTTACATCGAGGGTCTCTTCTATGCTAGTTCTCATCTTTCCGTCTTTGCCGATTATCCTTCCCTTAACCCTTTTTAATGCACTTTCTCCAACGTAATCTGCTAAGTTTATTATTTCCAGAACTTTAAAATCATCTTTGAGGAGTTTGAAAGCTACATCGGGGTTAAATCCCCGTGCAATCGCCTTGATCACGTTCTGGGCTTTGATAAACCCAATGGCATCGTTTCCTTTTATACTTACAATTCCATCCTTTGATATTCTTATTTTACAACCGGTTTCATCTTCTATTCTGCGCTTAATCTCACCTTCCCTACCTATAATGACTCCGATTCTATCTTCTGGAACCCTTACCTGAGTTTGCTGGGTGAAGTTTGAATCATTTGAATCTTTTGAATCATTTCTACCTTCTTTTTCTTCGTTCTTTCCTGTTTTTTCATCCTGTCCATTTATTTTATTCATTTTCTCACCATTCGTCAGTTAACTATCTCTTTCAAAACCTCATTGATATCTTTTTTTAACCCAAACTTGTTGAAAAATCGGATTAAATTTTTCAAATCCCTCTCAAGGTACATATTTGCATTGGGGTGATCTACAAGCACAGCCTGTCCCATGTCGATTAGGTATGGCTCTTCTCTGTGAAGCAAAATATTGTATTCACTTAAGTCAGAATGAACGAGTTCAGCCTTTTTGTAAAGCAATCTTATGTTCTTGGTTATCTCATCAAATAAACGCTCACAATCAACAACCTCTGGTAGTTTTCTTCCGATTTCGAAAAGGGAAGGAGAAGGCATCTCATCTTCACCTAGAAACTCCATTATCAGGATGTTTCTGAAGTGAACGATCGGTTTTGGAACTTTTACGCCAGCTTCGTAAGCTCTCTGGAGATTTCTGAATTCTTTTTCTGCCCATAAGTTGATCAAATCTTTTTTTGAAACTCTCCTGAGATCAAACCTTTTATCGCCGAAAATATACTCATCCATCTTGTAAAACTCACTGGTCTCAGTTCTGTATATTTTTATGGCAACTGGAATCAGCTTACCGTTATCAAATCCGTCAGCAAAGAAAACATTGGCCTCCTTTCCTGTACTAACAACCCCTCCCATCGCTCTTATGTATTTTTTTGATAGCTTATACAAGTTAACCAAGGTTCTTTTATCGAGAACCTCTGCAAAAATCTTTCTTTCAGAAGCATCCTTTCTCTTAACCTTTAGTTTTTCAAGGTAATAATCTATATCCTTTATTTTTCTTAGCTTTTCATCAGCCGATTTTTTCATTCATCTTTACCTTATCTTTACCAATCTTTTACCTACTCTTCACCAAGAAAAAAAATCATTATTAAAATTTTAGATACCCTTTCTTTTCCAACCATTCAACCTGTGGTATTGTATACCTCCAGACAATATCTGCCCTCGAATCTTGAAATGACCATGGAACGATTATCACGATGTCGCCTTCTCTTATCCATATCTTCTTTCTCATCTTTCCAGGAATCCTTGCAAGTCTTTCAACCCCATCTTCGCATCTAACCTTGATATGGCCAGCTCCGAGCATCGTATCGACTATGGCGAACATTTCATTTTTTTGCCTGTCTGGAAGTCTTACACGAATAACCTCCTCTTCTGTCAGGTGATCACCTCTTCTCCCTTTTCCATTTTTAACATTTTTAATTTTCATTCAGTTTTCTCCTTGTATTTTCAAGGAGTTTGTTTAAATAATTTGCTATGGATAATTTTAGATCCATTGGATGGAGGTTTCCAGCAGAATAGTCTCTTGAAAGTTCTTCAAATGTCCGATATTCAACGTCTCCTCCAAATTTTTCTGGTCTTTCAACAATAAAACTCTCAAATCTCGGGAAGATGTGGTATTGGGCGATCTGAATAATCGGGTTCTCTTCGATCTGCTTTTCTGGACAGAAAGCCTTTCTGATTTTCTGATTTACAGTTTCAGGTGGATCTCTGACGGAGATGTAATTGCCTTTGGATGAACTCATCTTTTCACCATCCAATCCGACAAGAATTGGAGTATGCAGGCATACTGGAGACGGATATCCGAGTTTGGGCAGATTTTCTCTAGCGAGCATGTGTATCTTCCTTTGATCTATGCCTCCCACTGCGAAATCAACCTCTAAGTGAGCGATATCCAAAGCCTGCATTAGTGGATAGATCATCTGAGAAACAACTGGATCTCTTTTTCTCCTACTCACCTCGTCCATACTCCTTCTTGCTCTGTTTACGGTGGTTATCCTTGCCATTTTATGGACATCGAGGACGTAGTCCTCATCCAACTGAAAATCACTCCCTAAAACAAATTTCACTTTGCTCTCGTCCAATCCAAGAGCAATGAATGCCTTTCTGTTGTATTCGGCAACTTCTTTGATTTCATCAAAGTCTCCTTTTTCATTCAAGTAAGCATGGAGATCAGCAAGGAGGACTATGATATCCACTCCAGCTTGTTGGAGATCTATTAGTTTGTTTACCGTCATCATGTGGCCCAGGTGTATTTCTCCGCTTGGTTCATATCCAACGTAAGCTTTAGGCTTCTTTTTCTCAAGAACTTCGATCATCTCTTCTTCTGTGACAACTTCTACAAGGTTTCTCTTGATTATTTTTATTCTTGATTCTAGATCTGCTGCTGATCCTGATAACACGGCTGAACTCATGAGAGGAAAGTGTCTGAGGAGGCTTTTAAAGGTTTTCAAAGATAGTGCAAAGATGCGAGGATACATACATCAGGAATTCTAAACATTACAAAAACCTAAGGCTATCTAACTATTAACACGAAATTTTAAAAAACCCAAGCATTTAGATAAAAGCATTATAAGCGGGGGTTGCCGAGCCAGGCCAAAGGCGGTGGACTCAAGGCCCAGGGAGAAATCCACTCCCGAAGGGGTCCGAGGGTTCAAATCCCTCCCCCCGCACTCTCTAAGCTTGCTTTCTAACTTTTCAAATTTCATGGGTTATTCTTTGTTCCATGGAGGAAAATAATGGATACTAAAAAAATATACAAGAAATTAAAGTTAACCACTGGAAAAGAGGTAATCCTAAGGAAAACGAGAAAGGAAGATCTTCAGAAGCTCGTGGATATGTACACTACTTTGAGTGAGGAGACACTGATGTTTTTGAGGCCTTACAGGTTTACACCTACTGAAGTCCGAGAGATGCAGGAAAGAGTAGACTGGAAACGAGTTTTTTCGCTGGTTGCAGAGAATTCTGATAAAATTATCGCCGAAGCAAGGCTCATTAGGTATTCGGATTCAGCAGCAGAATTTGGGATTATCGTTCATGACGACTACAGAAACATGAAGCTTGGCCAGAACTTAGTAAAGATGATCATTGAGCTTGCTAGAGATGTCGGTGTCAGGAGATTGATAGCTTTTTGTACTATAGATAATAAAATCGCTCTCCACATATACAAAAAATTGGGTTTCAATGTGGAAAAAAGGCTTAAGGCTGAAAAATCAGTTTTTGATGAGAAGGGTTTTGTAAGGCTTGCGATCGATATCCGATCAATATCTAATCAATATCCAGTATAACACCCAAAAATTAGTCATTCATTTTTTGTTATGATTGCCAAAAAAATACCACTTTAGAGGTTGAAAACAATCGAAAAGCTTAATTGAAATACCGTAAATTATATATTCGAAGAGCACTAGGAAAGCCTAACGAAAGGGGGTGGTTCAAACATGCCGGAGATTGAAGTTAAAGGTAAGAAGCTTTTGCTTGATGAAGATGGATTCCTTCAGGACTGGGAAGAGTGGGACGAGGAGGTAGCCAAGGCTCTTGCAGCTGATGACAGATGGACCGGTGCCAAAGTTGAACTTACAGACGAACATTGGGAAATTATAAGATTCCTCAGGCAATACTATGAGAAATATGGTGTTGCCCCCCCAATTAGGATTCTTGTTAAAGAAGTAAAGAAGGCATTCGGTCCCGAGAAAGGAAATTTGAAATACCTCTACAAGCTGTTTCCACAGGGTCCTGCGAAAGACGCTTGCAGAATTGCTGGATTACCTAAGCCAACAGGTTGTGTCTGAATTTTAAAATCCAAATATTAATTTTTTAATTGTCCTAATTAAATTTCTTAATTTTTTAAAAATGGTTTTTATTGCTATTGAAAAAATCAGTAAAATATTTATACTATAAGTATCAACTTAGAAAACATGAGCACCGTTATTGAGGGGGAAGATACTGCTATTGGACGGAAAGAAAAAAAGAAAGTAAACCTAATATGCTCGAGAAACACGATTGATGGTGTGTATCCGCCACTTATTCTGGCGATTAATGCAGCAAGAAATGGAGCAGAAGCTAGAGTGTTCTTCACTTTTAGTGGTATAGACATGGTACTGAAAAAGAACTATGAAAAAGATTATAGAAATGTGAAATTTTACATACCCGGAGCTATGGGAGCTATTCCGGGAATGAGTAAACTGGCGACAATGATGGTTAAAAAGAAAATTGAGAGTGCTGAGATTCCTGATATTAAATCATTAGTAGAAATGACCCGATTTGAGGGAGTAAAGTTCATAGCCTGCTTGATGACTATGGATATGATGGGTATAGAAAAAGAAGACTTATTAGAGGACGTAGAGGTAATGGATGCAAATCAGTTCATGAAGCTTGCACTCTCTTCAGATCTCAATATGTTTATCTAAACTGATTTATAACTGATTTAAACAAACGTTTAAACTATTGATTTTTTATGTTCTCAATTTTAGAGCAAACTTCTTTACTCTTTTTGCTTTTGATCCAGCCTGATGTTACTCTTTATCTCCGACTCGTATGTTTTCTATAAGATTTTCGATAAATTTCGGATAACTCAGAACATTGAGATGCTGATAGCAAGCCAGAGTTGATTTTTTAGATATCCCATCCCAACCTTCAATTCCCTTTCCTCTTTGAACTTTGAAAGCGAAGTTTAATTTTTCTGATGGTATCACTCTCGAGTAGTGGAATTCGTGTCCTCTGAGAACATCACCCTTTTTGCTGATTATCGTATCCGTAATCGATTCATAGACTGTGTAACCTAGGGCATGGAATTTTCGATTCATTTCGGTTTTGTAAGGGAGAAAGCCCACCATATCAAATTCTCCTTTGTCGGTGATAATGCTCTCCCCCAAGTACATTAAGCCACCACATTCAGCGTAAACGGGTTTCGAAGACTCACAGAATTTGTAAATGTCCTTCCTTAGAGATTTGTTTTCTTCCAGTTGTTCAGCAAAAACCTCTGGAAAACCTCCTCCGATGTAAAGGGCATCGGTTTCTGGGAGTTTTCTGTCGTTTAATGAATCTATAACTTTTATCTCCAAACCACTTGCTTTAAGAGCATCAAGATTATCCTGGTAATAAAAAGAAAATGGCTTATCCATCACAACTCCTACACTCCCCTTTTTTCTTCTGGGAATGAAAATTGGATTGGGATCTACTTCTTCGATTTCGGGAGCATTTCTGCTGATCTCAATAATCTCATCCACATCGACGTACTTTTCTATAAGGGAGGCAAGAGAGTCAAAAAGATCTTCGTATTCCTCCCTTTCATGGACAGGGATCAGACCGAGATGTCGGTATGGCATTACTATCTCTTTTCGGGGTATCGTGCCATAAACCTTCAACCCTGTTAGCTCCTCAACAGCGAGCTTAACTCTCGAGGAATGTCTGGGATTTCCTGTTCTATTAAGGATCACACCTTTCAAATCGATGTTTTCGTCGAATATCTTATAGCCATAAATCATCGCTGCAGCAGATCTTGACATTCTTTCAACATCTGCGACAAGTAAAACCGGAGTCTTTATGATTTTTGCAACATGTGCTGTGCTTCCTTCCTCTTCAACTGCATCATGAGAATCGAAAAGACCTGTTTTCCCCTCTATTACTGCAATGTCTGCATCCCTGGAGTTTCTCTGAAAAGTTTCTAGGATGCTGTAAGGGTCCATCATGAAGCTATCTATATTTCTGGACTTTCTTCCCGTTGCAAAATAATGGAAACCTGGGTCTATAAAATCGGGACCAACCTTAAAAGGTTGTACTTTAAAACCCCTATTTTCTAAAGCCCTCATCAGACCGATAGAGATCATCGTTTTTCCGACTTTGCTCTTAACACCAGAGATCAAGATTCTTGGAATGTCGATTGTACCATCTGAAGTCATTCCCATCGCTTACTCTTTCTTTAAGTTGTTCAAATATATTTTGCCTATCCTTTCAGTCTCAACTCTTTAACCCTTTATAGTTTCCTTCTGCCAACACCACTTCTCAATTGCCTTAATATTGCCGAATATTGTTAAATCCAAGGGACTACCTACGATGCTATAACTTCGTATTTTTCGATCCCTCCGTTATCCTTTCAATGCTGAAGTGAGAGTGGATAGAACAACCACTCAGGGAGAACTATCAATTTCTCAGAAAATAAAGTCTTTAAAGTTGAAAATGTGTAAAAAGCTTTAAAAATTTAATAATGTCGCAAGCATTGGGGATCTGGTTTGTAATATGTATATAAAGGCTCATCCATTGGTTAAGTAATCTTAGGCTTTTATTTTTTAAATTTTTTTTTGGCTTTTCTGTTGATGAGATTTTTATCGCAATCTATATATTTCAGTTGATTAAGATAGATATTTCCATGGAAGAGTTCATTGATGGCAGATTCTTCGATTGGGTGGATGATGCTGCTAGAAAAATAAAAAGTTTTAGAGGAGAGAACATCACCATCGTCCACCACAACGATGCTGATGGAATTTGTTCAGGAGCGATTCTTTCAAAGCTCTGTGAATACCTCGGATTCTCTCCCAAGCTCATTTGTATCGAAAAGGTTCATCCGGCGATTGTGGAAAAGATTCACGAAAAAGTAGACGGCGTTATAATGTACACGGATCTCGGTGGTCTGGCAGCTAAAATGATTGATAAAATCAATGCAGGGAGAAGTTATGTTTTTATAATAGACCACCATCCTGCAAAGCCTATTAAGAGTGATTATGTCTTTGTTCTTGATCCAGAGCTTGGTGGCATCTCAGGAGACATGTTCATTTCAGCTGCCACGCTCAATTATATATTCTTCAGAAGAATAACTGAAGAGGCCAAAAAATACGCATACATAGCCGTTATTGGGGCAGTTGGAGACTACCATGACAGAAGCGGAGGAGTTTTAGGCTTTGATAGATTCGCCTTGCAGGAAGCAATTAATGAAGGACAGGTGAAGATCAAACTAGAACAGTATATGGAAAGATACTACATAAACTTCTTTGATGAATTTGCCGGAGTGGTTGCGAAATATCTTACCGACCTTGGGGCATGTGGTTATGAGATGGAATACTACAGGGATGCTGTAAGGATTTTGTTTGAAGGTTTCGATGAAAAAACCCTTAAGAAAGCAAGAGAACTCGATAAGCTCAGGGAGGAAAAGTTTCACGCTGAAATTGAAAGGCTGAAAAGTGAGGGTTTTGACGAGGGGGAGTACACCCAATGGTTCCATGTTGGGGATAGATTTTCCCCTCTGGGTGTTAAGTCTGTTGGCGAATTCTGCCAGCTCATAAAGGATATGATGTTTGTGGATGGCAGTAAGTACCTGATCGGTTTTCAGAACATGCCCAAGATAATTCCAGACATCGGTGAAATCGATTGGAATGCAGTGAAAATGAGTGGGAGAGCTCCAACTCAGCTTGAGAGGATGATACTCAGAGGTGTGGCACCTGGGTTGGATGTTCTTGTTCCAGAAGCAAGCGGGGCAGTTGATGGTTTTGCCGATGCAACCCATAAAATTGCTGCTGCATGCGTAATAGAGAGGGGCAAAGAGGAAGAATTTGTAGAGGAATTTGAGAGGATTGTGGCAAAAAGCATGAAAAATAGAAAATTAGAAGAGCAGTAGTTCATCTTCTCTTACATTCATGGAGTGATAAGGACATCACGCCTCTAACCTTACCTCAACTAGGTTGGAGACGAGTTTTTTCCAATATCTTTTGTTGTTTATACATCCTGGATCAGGTTTGAGGTAATCTCCGAAATAGTTGTAAGCCCTGGCTCTACAACCGCCGCAGTAGTAATTGTAATTGCAACTTCTGCAACCTTCTATGATGTCTTTGTTCCTTAACTCCTCGAAAACGTTGTTGTGGAGCCATAAGTCCTCAAGATCATCCTCGTGAATGTTCCCAACCTTTAGCGGGAAGAAAACACATGGCTGAATATCACCATTCGACTTCATTGACATGTAGAATCTCCCCGCCCCACATCCTCCTATGAATTCGGCAAGCTGTTTGAGCTTTTCTCCAGCACTCATGTTGTAAAAATGGGTTGGGATGAATCCTGCTTCACACTGTAATGCGACTCTAGCGAATTGAGGGGCGGTTGAGAGTAAATTTAGCTTTGAGTTTGAGCTGGACTTGTTGCTCTCGTAAAGCATTTTAAGCAGTTCCTCTCTTTCTTCAGGAGACAGGTCAAGATCAACTATATTCCCCCCTCTACCAGTGGGAATGAAATTGTAATGCATAAACCAGTCTACTTCTAGTTTTTCACAAAGCTCTATTACCTTCGAGACCTCGTCCAGATTTAGTTTTGTAACTGTCATAGAGACGTTAACAAAAAAACCCTCTTTTACAGCGTTCTTTATCCCGGCAATTGTCCTGTCATAACATCCAGGAATTCCTCTAAAATTATCATGGGTTTCTCTTGTGCCATCTAGACTTATCTGGAGATAGCTAACACCATTTTCTTTCATTTTTTTGGCTATTTCCTCAGTTATGAGGGTCCCATTTGTTGCAATTCCTATATAGATACCCTTTTCTGCAGCATATCTAGTCAATTCAAAAATATCTTTTCTTATTAACGGCTCTCCTCCAGAAAAGGAGAGTATCGCCACACCAAGCCGGTCAAACTTGTCAATTGCATCTAAAGCTTCTTCGGTTGTTAACTCATCTGGCAGTGATCTACCTGCTGTAGCATAACAATGTTTACAGCGAAGGTTGCATGCATAGGTTACATCCCATACAACTTGGAAAGGAGCTCCAGGAACAAACGGTCTTCTAATCCCAAAATAAGCAAGTCCTTTTATCACACTCGCAAGCCCCTTTTTCCAGTAAGTATCTTTAAACTTTTTCTTCAATTCTTCAAGAGCAACATTAAAGGTATCTGCTCCTTTCTGTAAAACTGGTTCGATTATCTTCTCAGCGAGCTTGCACTTCCAGCAGGCATCTTTTTTTTCTCCAACAAAAAGATCTAAAGCTACTTCAATTCTGCTCTTGCCACACGTATTGCAATAACCAGTCAGGCCTTGGAGGGATCTCTTTGTCGCGGGGTTGTTTATAAGATGCATGAATACAGAGAGCTTGTCTAACATATCGCTCCCCCCAATCGCCTCGCTCTTCATTTCATGAGGAATCTTTGAAAATAACTATCAAGTAAGCCTGAGCCCAAGTATTTAGTGTAATCTCAAGATGCTTATATTTTTCGGTTAAACATTGTAGAGTGGTTTTATTTTTCGATTTAGCAGTAACATAACCAATAACATAACCAATAACACAACCTAATGGATCATTTAGATCAAAATTAAAATTGAGAATTAAAAGCTGTTAAGCTTTTGCAAAACGTCGCATGATTCGATGAGGTAAAAGAAAAAGATTAAACAGACGGAATTCTTAAAACAAAGACAGTCCCTTTCGGAATGTTATCTTCAATAAAGACTTCTCCTCCATACCTCTCAATAACTTTTTTGACGATATACAACCCTAAACCAGCCTTACCGGTCTCACCATAGGTAAATCCTTCTTCGAAGACTCTATCTCCCACTTCATCGGGTATTCCTTTACCAAAATCTACTATTTTAATCTCACAAAATCCGTTCATCTTTTTGATTGTTATGTCTACCCTATCCGTCTTTCCATGAACGACTGCATTCCTTATGAGATTGTTGAAAACGGTTTTCAATGCGTCATCAGCCTTAACTATACATTCTCCCTTAACTCCCCCTTTCAGTTTACACTCAATTTTAAACTCATTAAAAACCTCCTTTGCGATCTCATGAACCTTAACAGGTTTTAGTTCCCCGCCAATTGTAAGATCCTCTAGCTCTCTCATCTTATTTATAAGGTCTGCACTTCTCCTAACGGCCAAACCTATAATCTCAAGAAGCTCTTTCTTTTCTTTGTCTTTGATGTCAGTTGTCAGTAGGTCTTTGGCGCCAGCTATAACTGCGAGGTCATTTGCTATATCATGTCTCAAAATCTTGTTTATCAACTTTAAAAGTTCAGTTCGCTTATTTATGTCCATTTCCATCCTGACCCTTTCAGAAATATCCCTTGCAACACCGATCCTACCAACTATCCTCCCTTTATCGTACAGGTTGGTAGCATTAACCTCAACAGGAAGCTTGCTTCCATCACTCTTCATAATTTCAACTCTGAGTAAAGGTGTCTCTTTTCCTTTAATACCCGTCTCAAAACTCTTTTTTGCAACCCCAATGTAGTCAGAAATGAGAATTTTAGTAAAGTGTTTTCCAATCAACTCCTCAATCTTGTGACCAGTCTTCTCTTCAAACTTCTTGTTGAGGAACGTAAACCTGCCTTTGAGATCTAAGGAGAAAACGATATCATCCATCGTCTCAACAAGACTTCTGTATTTTTCTTCACTCTTTTTTAGCTCATCCTCTATTAACTTCTTTTCTGTATAGTCCCTTACGGTTCCAAGGATAGCGGGCTCACCGTGATAATTTATCCGGCTAACAGAGAAGTTTACATATCTTATTTTACCATCTTTAGTGACAATCCTTGCATCAAACAATTCAGGGACTTTCTCTCCTTGGAGTCTTTTTCTACCACTCTCAATCAGTCTTTCCCTATCTTCTTGGTGGACTAAAGAGAACGGGTTCATCGAATAGAGTTCATCTTTGGTGTAACCTGTAAGTTCTGATGCTCTATCATTAACGAAAATGAATTTATCATCCTTGAATATGTAGGTGGCATCATGACCTTTTTCAACGAGTGTTCTGTATTTTTCATCAGATTCTCTGAGTTCTCTTTTTATCCTTTCAGCTTCAGTTATATCGTTGCCGACCAAAACAATAATCTCTTCTGAATCCCAACTAATTTTCTTTCCCTGCCACCAGAGCCTCTTCTTTCCATTAGTAGATTTAAATGAGGTTATAAGTTCTGAATGACCTTCTTTTCTGACTTTATTGAAAAATTCGATCATTTTCTTCCTTTCATCTTCAGGAATGAATTCAAGGAATCTCTCAAGATTTGCCTCCTGTTTAAGAATTCCAGTGAGTCTTTCACTGGTTTTATTGAAAATTATAGCTTTTCCACTTTTATCGAATGCAAGTATGAGAGAAGCGGCATTTTCAACGATAGATTTGCTGAAAACTTTCTGTCTGCTAAGTTCTAGCTCGAGATTCTTTCTCTCGGTAACATCCTCGACTATATGTAGGAAAAATTTCTTCCCTTTAAGCTCCACTTCTCTAACTTTTACTCTAATCCACTTCTCAAGTGATTTTTCGAAAAATTCTCCCACATCACCCCTGTCCTCTTTAAAAGCGATAACCTGACAGTAAGGCAGAGGAGAGTCTGTGGAATGAAATACTTCATAGCACTTCTTCCCCACTACATCTCCGAAAGATTCATACATTTTCTTGTTAATTTTGACAATATTGAAATCGTCGTCTATAATTGAAACCAATTGATCGAGCATATCAAATAACTTCAGCCAAATAGAGGTTAGCTGTTCTGTAGGGGGGTTTAATGATTCTTTTTCTAATTTCTCTGACTTAACCATTTTATCCATCCCAGTTTTTAAATTATGAACGACCGAATATTAAAAGATTTGGAAATGTCCAACATCAGGTGATTTAAATCACAAGGTTTCAAGAAAAGCCTCGAGTCTGTTCTCAATCTGGGACTCGGAAAAGGTTCTAGAATCGGTCATGTCAGCTTCTATAACCACCGATGGAATGTTAAGCATTTTCTGAATTTCATACTGGCCGAAAGAATAGGGCTTACAGCTTCTGTTGCTGTGGATTACAACTCCATCGACATCGAAAAGATCAATAAGTCTGTTTATTTTTTCAACCATAAGATCCAATCCGACGTTAAGGTAGATTGCAATGTAAGTTTCTGCAAGGCTTCTTATAGGATTTTTCTTTTTCAGATCTACCAGAGCTGTCCAAGCATTGGTGTAGGTGTCTGCAACTAGGCATGTGTTTCTTTCGATGAAAAACTCAGAGAACCATCTCATTCTGTACCACACAGGGATGTTATCCCAGAGAAGGCGGTATTTTTCATTATCAACGGCATAGATTCCATTTTTTACCCTATCCTCGAGTTCTTCTTTCATCTCCTTGTAAAAGACCAGGGGGGCCTCTGTTCCTCTGAGACAGACGATTGGAGCCATGTTAAGGAAGGCGTCGAAACAAATTAGGGGTGAAGGTTTATGTTTTCCCATCAACAAAACTTCACCATAGCTTTTAACACCTTCAATCGACAGTCTGAGAACTTCTTTAAACTTTTTCTCTTCAAATTCGGCATCATAAGTTTTTTCAAGAAAATTTATGAATTCATAGAGCTGCCCCTCAACGTAATCGATGTAGCTTTCTTTCAGCTCTTTCCTGACAAAGGGTATGTCGAGGAGAAAGATAGGCACATCAAAAATTCTGCTGAGAACTTCATACCACTTCACCACTGTGTTGCAGATGTTATTACATGCGAAAAGGAAGTCTGGCCTTGGTAGCCCGCCAATGGGACTTGTACCGACAAAGATACATCCCAGATCGGATCTTGCATAAGAGCATAGATCTTGGGAGAATCCTTTAGCCTCAGCGTAGGATGCGAAATGAGGACCCATTTTGGAAGCTCCAATCAACGCACCATGATTTTCGGGATAGACAGGATAGACATCCATTGCATAAAGGAACTCAACCGGGGCTCCGCTTGTCACCCACGATATTCGTTCAGCCTGCCTTCCCTGCAAGTAATATCCAAGCATGATCTCCCGCATTCTTGCCGTTGCTTTGAGCTTCTTTATTTTCTGTTTTTTCTTTTCATTTTCAGGCATTTTAGACATCTTATCCCTCCGAGACCGTTTCATAGAAGGCCTCTATCCTTGTCCTTAGCTGCCCCTCCGATACAGGGAATTCTAGCTCAAGTAAAAGAGTCCTTTTACCCATGGCCTCCAGCTTCTCTCTTAGCTGCGGATAGTCGAAGAAATGAGGTTCGCAGAATTTTAGGAGGAGAAATATTACCGCATCAACGTCTTTGGCTTTTTCTATTACATATTTATAACGTCTATCCTTTTCATAGTTTTTGGTCGGGCATGGGGCTTTTACGAAATATTTTGTAGCAAGAAATTCAATTGCTGAGTCGATGTTAGTTTCATTGAACGCCTTATCGTTTTCGATACCTTCGTAAGTGAAAAATCTGGTTCCGGTGCAGAGGTCATCTACAATATGGAACCCAGCATCGCTTATAAACTGCATCACTTCTGGAAATGGACAGACGCTTCCCGTTACGAGGACTGTTTTTTTATTCCCACGTCTTTTTTCGATCTCTTTCAGCCTTTTCTCCGCTTCTTCTACAATTTTCTTGGGACTTTCAGTTTCAGCCCTGGTAATCAACTCGTAATCAGGAGATATTCTGAAAATTCTTGCCAGTAGTTCTTCCAATCTGTTATACAATCTTATGGAATCGATGAGACCTTTAGGCCCAATTTCTCTTCCTGTCCACTCTTCTAAAGTTGATTTAAAGTCCAAGAGCTCTTTTTTGAAAAAGTTTTTTGTGGAATTATTTATTTTGGTTGGGAACTCGAGATTGTATACCCTCATATCCGAGTTTTTCTCCCAAATGTCCGCCAGCCTCATGAGCGTGTCACAGCTTCTCGTAAATACTACTCCATACAAATCCAGATCTCCTTTCAGGAGTCTTTCAAGGCTTCCTCTTGCTTGAGAACAGCTGTAACTCTGTATGTGTGAATTTGCTAAGCTTACTGGTTGGTTATCTGCTAATATTCTGACTGGCAAGAAGCCAGCAGCCCATATCATTTCTTTTGGGGTGAAAGTACAGAGATAACCTACTTTTTTCATGGGAATACCTCATTAGTTGTATAGTTTTCATTTCTGAAGTTTTCAAACATGTGGATATAACTGAGAATTCTGATTTAATCATTTCGATCTTGTTTTCTGAGAATTCCTGAGATTTTTTGGCTCAAGAAAGTAAAGTTTAAGATAAAAGAAAATAAATCTCCCTCATGAAAACTATCGGATTACTCGGAGGAATGAGCTGGGAATCCACTCTTGAATACTACAAGATAATAAACGAACTTGTATCTAAAAAGCTCGGAGCCTTGCATTCCGCAAAATGTTTGCTCTACAGCTTCGATTTTGAAGAAATTACAGAGAAGCAAAAAGCAGGAAAATGGGGTGAGCTTGGAGAGATGCTTGGAAATGCAGCGGAAAACCTTGAAAAAGCCGGGGCAGATTTTGTCCTGATATGCACGAATACGATGCATAAAGTGGCAGAAGATGTTCAGGCGAAGATATCCATCCCATTGATAAGCATAATCGATGCAACAGCAGAAGATATACAAAGAAAGGGATTGAAAAAAGTTGGATTATTAGGAACGCTTTTCACAATGGAGGATGGATTTTACAGTGAACAGTTCTCTAAACATGGGATTGAAACCGTAATTCCTGAGAGAGAAGAAAGAGAATTCATTCACAACGTGATCTTCAGCGAACTATGCAAAGGGATTTTTAAAGAAGACTCGAAGGAAAGATTTCTCGAAATTATCAATGGATTAATCAAAAAGGGCGCTGAAGGAATCGTTCTGGGATGTACTGAGATACCCTTGCTTATAAAACAGAAAGATGTTGAAGTCCCGGTTTTCGACACAACTGAAATTCACTCGAAAAAGGCTGTTGAACTTGCTTTAGAGTAATATAACAAAATAAGTTGGAGGGGAAACTATGAATGAAACAAACGAGATAAAGTATAAACCGATAGGAGTTATCCATTCTCCTTTTAAAGAACCCAAAGGAACCCCGATACAGCCTACTGCAGCAATAGGAGTAGAAGGGATTGTTGAAGTATTCCCTGAGCACGCTGAGGGTCTGAAAGATCTCGAAGGGTTTTCCCATATAATCTTGCTTTATCACTTTCACCTCTCAGGAAAACCATCCTTAAAAGTAAAACCATTTTTGGATGAACAAGAACACGGAGTTTTCGCAACACGAGCTCCTAGCAGACCGAATCCGATAGGTTTTTCTGTTGTACGTCTTCTTGCGGTTGAAGGGAATAAACTCTATGTTCAGGATTTGGATATCGTTGATAGGACACCTCTTTTAGACATAAAGCCTTATGTTCCGGAATTTGATGCGAGAGAGGTAGAAAAGGTAGGATGGCTTGAGAAAAATCTCAAAAAACTACCATCCTCAAAGGATGATGGAAGGTTTGTCAATCTGAAGGATTGATCGTATTGCCTATCCATTTTCCTGTTTGCTGGTGGTATCTAGTGATAGCAGGAACAACCAAAGAAGGAATAGAGTTATATAAATTTATCTTAAACAAAGATAATTGAGGTGGTAGGATAGAAAAGCTTCTTGTAGTTTTGAATAATGGATTGGATAATCCAATGAGGGCTACAAGGGCTTTTCAGATGGCAAAAATAGCTGCAGAGAAAGGAATAGATGTTATTGTTTTTCTTGTCGATGATGCAGTTTTCCTTGCAAAAAAAGGTATGGCTGAGCATGTTAAAGCTCCAACAGGAGATGAGTTTAAGACCTATTTAGAATACCTCTTGGAGAAAGAAGGTTCCCATTTATGTCTGTAAACCCTGTGTCGCAACGAGGCAAATAAAAGAGGACGAGCTCGTCGAAACTGCAAAGATAGAGACCGGATACACCTTGATAGATCTCACAATGGAGAGAAAGGTACTTTGCTTTTGATTTTTTGGTTAGATACCATTTAGGATTTAATTAAACGAAATTTTTCGTATTCTTCTAACACTTCATAGACTACCGAAAATTTATCTTCTGAGTGAGAAAATTATTGATATGAATTACATTTTAGTCCCGTTTGTCTCTTTCCGGCTAAAAAATGGTAAAAAATTGTGGATAGATGCCTATTTCACTAAAAAGTTAAGTGAGGAGTTTAGAATTGCCAGCCTCATACGAAGCTCCATTGAAGGCAAGGAAGGGAAAGAAAGCGAAGAAACTGAAGTAACAGACGAAAAAAGCTATAAGCTCGAAAAACTCCTTAAACCCTCTGAATTTAAGGAGTTAGTTTTAGGAACGTTGGATAAGGTGAATTCACAGCTTAAAGCGGTGAAATCAGAAAGAGGAAGGTATTATGCTAGATGGAATCTCCTAAGAGTGCTTTTTATCCCTTTTGGATGGTCAAGAAAAATTAAGGAGGATGAAGCCAGATCGGGTTTGCAAAGGGAGTTAACGTATTCGGAGGAAATCCTTAAGGCAATTTCTTCTGCAACTCCCCTTGGTGAGGTTGCTTATTTTAGACTGAAGGTCATAGACGGGAAACCAGCTGATAGGGTCTATGAGAAGCTTTATAAGATTGACCAAGGATTTAAGGACGCTTTTGATGAGATTGTTAAGATGAAAGCTGAAAAAAGTTAAAAGGTAAAGTTAAATAAAAATATGGATTGTTCAATGAACCGATAATCCAGAGTTGAAACTAACGTTTGGGTTCACTTAATAAAGCCAGCATGAAACGAAATGGTCTTTTTCAACCTTTTCCAATGCAGGTTCTTTCTGACCGCAAATCTCCTTTGCGAATGGGCACCTTGGATGAAATCTACATCCAGAAGGTGGATTTATCGGGCTCGGAGGCTCTCCTTTAACTTCGAGCTTATCCTTTCTTTTTTCAATCTCCGGATCTGGAATTGGAATAGCAGAGAAGAGGGCTTTAGTATATGGATGTAAAGGCTCCTCAAAAATTCTTTCCGAATTTCCTACTTCAACAAGCTTTCCTAAGTACATCACTCCTAATCTATGGCTCATATACTTTACAATTGCCAGATCATGGCTTATAAAAAGATAGGTCAGGTTAAGTTCTTTCTGGATGTCTTTAAGTGTGTTGAGGATGTTTGCTTGAACAGAGACATCAAGGGCTGAGGTTGGCTCGTCAAGCACGACAAATTCGGGTTTGAGAGAAAGGATTCTTGCTAGGGCTATCCTCTGTCTCTGTCCTCCGCTGAACTCATGGGGATAGCGGTAGAGGTGTCCTTCATTCAAACCAACTTTTTCCAGAAGATCAATGACAAACCTTTCTGGGTCGTCTACGTCAATTCCGTGATGGTTCACTGGCTCCATAACAATCTGGAAAACTGTCTGTCTTGGATTGAGTGAGGAATATGGATCTTGGAACATTATCTGGGCTTTTCTCCTGAACCAATCCATGTCATTCTTCTTGAATTTGGTTATATCTCTGCCATCATACAGTATTTGCCCGTCTGTTGGTTCGATCAGTCTTAGAATCGTTCTGCCTACGGTCGTTTTACCACAACCGCTTTCTCCAACCAATCCGAAGGTTTCCCCTTTTTTGATTTCAAATGATACGTTATCAACAGCTTTAACGTAACCTTTAGTAAACAGCAAACCCTTCAAAGGAAAGTACTTCTTCAGATTTTTAACCATGAGAAGTTCGGAGTTTGATTTTGAATACCCTGAATCGAAATTCATGGTATCACCTGTTATGGCAGGCAACATAGTGCCCATTTTTAACCTCTTCAAGTTCTGGTATCTTAGCCCTACAAATCTGCGATGCCAGAGGACACCTTGGGTTAAATCTACATCCTGACGGTGGATTGATAAGGCTTGGGACGGTTCCGGGAATCGTTTCAAGTCTCTCTATCTTGATCAGTGGATTCGGAACGGCTTTTAGCAACCCTTCTGTGTAAGGATGGATAGGTTCCTTGAATATAGAGAAGACATCTGCTAGCTCGACTATCTTTCCAGCATACATCACCGCCACTCTATCTGCCATATCTGCAACGACACCCATGTCATGGGTGATTAAGAGGACTGTAGCCCCGTATTTTCTCTTCATCTCCTTAATTAAATTGAGAATCTGAGCCTGAACTGTAACGTCGAGGGCTGTCGTGGGTTCATCAGCTATTAGAATTTTCGGATCATTCGAAATCCCTATCCCTATTGTTACTCTCTGCTTCATCCCACCACTAAGCTCGTGTGGATAGTTGCTCACTCTCTTTTCAGGATCTGGCATTAAAACAGTTCTTAAGATGTCCACAGCTTTTCTTATACCTTCTTTTATGCTTTTCACCTTATTATGGGCATAAAGTGCCTCTGAGACCTGAAATCCTACAGAATAGAGAGGATCAAGGGATGACTGAGGATCTTGAAAGATGTATGCAATCTCTTTACCCCTGTATTTCCTTATCTCTTCTTCTTCGAGCTTGAGTAAATCGACACTCTCACCATTTTTATGGTAGTAAACTTCCCCCTCAACTATTCTCCCTGGAGATTCGATCAGCTGGGTTAGAGCTCTTGCAGTGACGCTTTTTCCACACCCAGTTTCACCGACAAGGGCAAACGTCTCTCCTCGGTAAACGTCAAATGATACATTTTCAATTGCTTTAACCACTCCTGCATAAGTGTAAAAATGGACTGTAAGGTTTTTGACCTCGAGAACTTTATCTGTCATGTCTTTTCACCTTTTTTGCGCTTTACTTTAAATTCAATGCTTCTCCTGAGTTTCGGATCCAAGACATCTCTCAAGGAATCACCGAGCAAATTCCAGCCGAGAACATCAAGTAGCACGATTGAACCTGGAAAAATGATGAGCCACCATGCTTTTGGAAAGAACTGGGAACCATCGTAGACTATTCTTCCCCAATCTGCGATGGGTGGTGTTGCTCCGAGGCCAAGAAAGCTCAATCCAGCTTCGGTCAGGACAACACTTCCAAAATCAAGAGTAACATATACCAAAATTGGCCCAATTATGTTTGGAAGAATGTGTTTTGCCATGATCTTAGCTGAAGACAACCCTATTGCCCTTGCAGACTCCACATAAAGGGATTCTCTCTCTGTTAAGGTAGATCCTCTTGTAATTCTGGCATAGCCTGGCCACCAGACAATGGCCATTGCTATCATAACAGCTAGAAGTCTACTTAGATTTCCTGCCTCTCTGGTATCGAGGGCAAAAAGCCATAGCAGAAGCTGCTGAAGGAGTGGATTATTGTTTATGAGGTATGATATTCTTTCTGGCAGTACAGCAGCAAATGCTATTGCAAGTATAAGTGGTGGAAAAGCGAGAAACATATCGGTAATACGCATGATAAGTTCATCGATTTTTCCACCAAAGTATCCAGCAACAAGCCCAAGAACGATTCCCAAAGGAACACCAAGGATTATAACTATAATCGAGATGACAAGTGATGTTCTTGCTCCCTGAAGGAGAAGACTCACTAAATCTCTACCGAAGTGATCCGCCCCTAGAGGGAAAAATTGACCGGGTGGTGAGAGATATGTGTCTCCGTTCTCGAATATCGGGAAGTAGTTATACTTATAAGGGGCAAGAAAAGGTCCAAAGATCCCAAGGAAAACGAAAATTGTTACGAGAAAAAGACCTATAACTCCAGGAGGTGAGCGATTAAGAGCATAGAACATCAGCTTCCATTCTGCAACTCTCGACCTATTTTTCTCACGCCATCCTTTTTTGACAGTTGAGATAAGTGAAACCAGAACCTCTATAAAGAAATCAGAAATCCTGTCCAATATGCTTCTCTGATACTCTTCTCCTGTTTTTTGTCCTTCCTGTCCTTCATGTATTTCTTGCATTAAACCACCCTATCCTTATTATTTCCAATCTCAATATCTAACTCTTGGATCTACCACCGCATAGAATATGTCTACTATTAAATTCGCTATAACATACACTAGAGCAAAAATAAAAGTAACAGCAACAATTGCTGGGAAGTCGAGTGTTCTAATTGAAAAGATTGCATAGAGTCCGATTCCTGGCAAACCAAATACGGTTTCGGTTATCGGCGCTCCGCTGAGCAAACCTCCGAACTGCAAGCCAAGCACGGTGATAATTGGAACAAGAGAGTTTTTCATTGCATGTCTGTATATCCTAAGCTTCTGAACTCCTTTTGCCTTTAAGAACTCTATGTAATCTCCTCCAATTGCCTCAAGAAACGAGTTTCTTACAAATCTTGCTACAACTCCAGCCCCCATAAATCCCAAAACGAATCCTGGGAGCCAGAATCTTGCAACATGTTGTTTGAAAAGTTCCAAATTTCCTGTTAAGACCGAGTCTATAACCGGAATGTGGGTTATGACCGTTTCAGGAGAAGGTGGCACCCCTGCCAGATTTATGATCCTCACATGGACGAAGAAGATGTAAATGAGAATGTATCCAAGCCAGAAAACAGGCGTTGAAACTCCAATTAATGCGAAAATTCTCACAAATGTATCGATTACTGTGTCTCTTTTAAGGGCCGATACAAGGCCAAGAGGGATGCCTATTGAAAGAACAAAAAAGTAAGCAAATAGGGAAAGTTGAAACGTAACAGGGAATCTTTTACCGACATCATCAAGAACTGGATTTGAAGTTCTTGGATCGATGATCTCGTTTTTTAGCAATCCTGTAACAAGGAAAATGTACTGGTCGTACCACGGTTCATCCATGTGATATTTCTGCCTTATTATCTCAATTGCTTTCTGGCTTGCTTTCTCTCCACCCGCCCAAGCTCTCGCAGGATCGGCTGGTATAAGATAAGCAATTGCAAAAACTATGAGGGTTATACCTACTATTGTTGGTATAAATGTTAGCATACGCCTCACTAGGAATTTCTTCAGCTCTGCCACTTCCTCACCTCTGAGAGCGAAGATACGAATTTGTTTAAATAGCTTTCCAGAAGTTGGGTGATAAAAATCAATAAAAAATAGTTAAAAAATGTTAAGGGATTTAATTTCAAGTTTCATTTTTCGAGCTACTCGGTCAATACCTTCACTTCTTTGAACTGAGTTGCGCCGTAGTATAGAGGTCCAACCCAGTTGTCGGTGTCTAAATAGTCAGGCACCCAGCCGATGGTGTAGTAGTCGTACTGTCCGTGCTCACCTTTGCTAAGATACACGGGCCATTCGAGACTTGTCACAGTACACTTGAATCCAAGCTGACTCCATGTGTTCTGGAGTAATGCTGAAATCTTCTCTCTTGCGGAGTTTCCGGTGTTATAGGCGATGTCGATTGAGTACTTGGTTGGATCGATTCCAGATTCCTGGATGAGCTGTTTTGCCTTCGCCATATCAAACGTGTACTTTTCGATGCCGTATTCCGTATACCCAGGCCAGCCGATTGGAATTGCTGCATAGTTCCTTTCGAGGTTTCCAGAATACACCTGCTGTATTATCTGATCATATGGTACAGCATAAGCTAAGGCCTCTCTAACCTTCGGGTTGTTGAATGGTTCTTTATAGGTGTTGAATACACCGTAGGTTATAACCGGCTGGAGTAGATCCGTTTTAACGACGGAATGGAAGCCCTGGAATTCAAGTCCCTTGACGTCATTTATTCTTTCAGGTGGAGCTGCGACAAAATCGACTGTTCCGGTCTGGAAGAGGTTTATTCTCGAGACGGCATCGTTGTTGATCACCCAGATCACGGTTTCGTGCTTTGCCTTTGAAGCATCAGCATACATCTCATCCCAGAGAGCCTTGCCCCAGTAGTATGGATTCATCTTTGCAACGATGTAGCTGTTCTCTTCGTAGTCAACCACACAGTATGGCCCGGTGCAGACAGGCTTCTGATGCATGAGCTGGTGGGTTGCATCTTCTTCGCCCTCGCTAACGTACGCCTCCCATGCGGATGGGTTCTTTCCGTTGTCTGAGGCGGCCAAAGCCTCTTCATACTTGTCTCCAAGCAGATATTCCATTGGCAACACTGAGAGGAACGGATCCGTTATCACACCCAAGATTGGTGCATATGGCTCAGGAAGAACGAGTTTGTAAACTCCTGCTGTCTTACCACTGTAGCCGAACATTGAGAGCAAGTCATCCATTGATTTTACTTCTCCTGATTTATCACCGTATTCAGCATATATTCCTCCCTTTGCAAGAATATCCTTGAATTCATCTTCCGTTAAGGGAGCCGATTTGCTAAGGTCTGTGAAATCAAGCATCCAGCTGACACTATGGCCTATTCTCTGCACCCTCCAGAAGCTGAATGCAACGTCGGTAGCATCGATCGGATAGGTTTTATCATTCCATGGGTCATAAGCAACTACATCGCCCCTTATGATAAAGTACCATTCTGTACCATCGGAATTGTGCGCCCAAGCAACAGCTAAATCCGGAGAAACCTTCTCTGTTTCCTCTTTCCAATAGGTTACGAGTGTATCACCAATCTGGTGCCATATTTCCCATCCGAATGTTTCATAGGTTGTAGCTGGGTCAAACGATTCAGGCCAGCCTATTGTACCGATTACAAGAGTATTGGCATCGTTCTTGTACTCCTTTATCCCGATATCAACGGATGGAGCGTTTGGTTTTTCCCAAATGAGATCGTATCTCTCGGTAAATGTCGGATGGTAGTATCTTCCTTCAACCCAGTCCCAGTAGGTTCTCATCATTCTGTTCTGTCCAAAGACAAGCAATGGCACTTCTTTATTCGCGATTATGTACATGGCTTTGAAAAGCTCAGCTCTTATTTCGGGATTTGTCTCGAATCTGGCTGCTTTGACAAGGGCGTCAAACTCTGTGTTTCTCCAAAAAGCTGGATTTATTGCTCCGAATCCCTGTCCTGCCTCCATGAGATCCTCAATTGATTTTGTGTTCTCTTTATCGACAACATAGCTTACCTTGATTACCTTCTTACTTGTTGGGATGGAAACTGCCTCAACTTTCCCCTTTTCACCAACTATCACCACGGAGGTGTCAGTCTCGATTACTGTAGCAGGAATAGGAGTTGGTGTCGGTGTGGGAGTTGCCACTGGAGTAGCTGTTGGCGTCGGAGTTGGGGTTGGTGCAGGTGTTGGAGTTGGCTTTACCTCTTGCTGTGCACAGCCCGCCAAAGAAATCACTAAAAGACCTATCACGAGCAAGTAGAACAATTCCCTTCTCATTATTTTCTCCTCCAAAATTTTTGAGTTTACAATACCCTTTCATATTTAAATACTTTCTTATCTTGAGTCAGGTTTAATTTTGATATTCTATAAAACTTAAAAAAGTCATGATAAATCTTACTGTTTTCGAAGGCAAAGTATTTATTATAAAACTCTATCTTATATTCATGGTCAACGGAGACACGACCGGGGTGTTCTTCAATATATTGTGGTTTTTCTTTCTGTTTTATCTAATCTTAGGCCCACAGCTAAAACATCGCCAGCTTTTGATGGCAAGGAAAGCTTTAATGGGAAAGATGGGTGAAAAAAGGAACTCGAATGTTATAACCATGATTCACCGTCAGGAGAGTATTGGGCTTTTCGGCATTCCATTCTATCGTTTTATAACGGTAGAGGACTCTGAACAGGTTCTAAGAGCGATTAGAAGAACTCCAGATGATCAGGCGATAGACCTGATTCTGCATACTCCTGGCGGGTTGGTGCTTGCCTCAACTCAAATTGCAAAGGCGATAAAAGAGCACCCCGCAAAAACCACCGTTATAGTTCCTCACTATTCAATGAGTGGAGGAACGCTGATTGCTTTAGCTGCAGATGAGATAATAATGGATCCAAATGCAGTCCTTGGACCTGTGGATCCCCAGTTAATGAACTATCCAGCTCCCTCTATTCTGAATGCTGTCTCAAAAAAGAAACCGGAAGATATCGACGATAGCACACTTATATTGGCAGATCTTGCCGAAAAATCCATCAACCAAGTTCAGAACTTTGTTTATGAATTGCTTAAGGATAAAATGGGCGAGGAAAAGGCGAGAGAGATCGCAAAGATACTCACTGAAGGCAGATGGACTCACGATTATCCCATAACCGTTGAAGTTGCAAGGGAGCTTGGCCTCAAAGTTACAACAGATGTCCCACCGGAGGTTTATGAGCTCATGGAGATGTATCCACAACCGATGATGCAGAGGCATCCAGGGGTTGAATTCTTCCCTCTGCCGAGAAAAAGAACAGGAAATTCTGAAGCGGTTGACTTTAGATATTAGATATTAGTTCCATTATTTTTGTTTTTGGAGGAGTAAAAATGGATAAAAAATGGAGAAAGTGGTGAAAACATGAATATGGAGGAAACAAAGGAAGCGGAGAAAAATCCCTTGGATGTTATTAAAAAGTTGGATGAAGATATTTTTAACTCCATAAAAAATCTAGAGGAGCTTGCCTTTTCAGATGGAGAGATACCAATAAAATACAAGATTTTAATGGCTATGGCAATAGATGCCGTGCTTGGGGCAGATGAGGGTGTTAGAAGCTTAGTGAAGGCTGCTATAGATGTGGGAGCGAGTAGAAAAGAGATTGCCGAGGCAGTAAGGGTTGCTTATTACATTGGAGGCGCCGGGAGCCTTTACACCGCTGCGAAGGGCTTAAAAGGTTTGAAAAATTTGGGTAATCTCTGAAATCTGTTAAGAGATTTAATCCTTTAAAATTTAAATCATAAAATGAGATTCAAATCCAAAGAGGAGGTAAGAAGGCTCATCTGGAAGAGGATAGAACCGTTTTCCATAGCTCCATTCCCGGTTACTGGAAGGATACCCAACTTCAAAGGATCAAAAAGGGCGTGTGAAAGGATCAGAGAGCTGGAGGAATATAAAAACTCGAGAACTGTTTTCTCAGCTCCAGACTCTCCACTTCTGACAGCGAGAAAAATAGTTTTGGAAGATGGAAAAAATCTGCTTGCCGTTAAACCAAGGATTACGGGTTTTTTGCTCTTGGAAGGAAGGAAAGATATCACTACTAAAGATGTCTCCATCAAGGGTATGATCAGGAATGGAGTTGAAATCAATGAAAGTGAGTTAAATAGGGTTGGGAAAGTTGATGTTTTCATCCAAGGATGCGTTGCTGTCGATAAACTGGGAAACAGAATTGGAAAGGGTAGTGGATACGGAGACAAAGAATATGATATATTGAAAAAACATGGGTTAATAAGGGATTTAGACTGTCTTTATGTGGTTATAGCCCATGAAGTACAGATTTTTGAAGATTTGAGCTATTTAATGGGGAAGCATGATATCAAAGCTGACGTGATTCTGACTCCTAAAAAGATCATCAAGTGCAATGGTTGAGTAAGTTACTGACACTCGGTTGATGGCAAAAATCATTTTTCATGAAGTTTGAACTCCCACATACACCAAATATCTCGTCGCTCATCAGGGGGTGCGAAAATACACTCCACTTCTATCCTCTCATCGATCTCCTTTGCAAAGAATTTGAACTCTCTGTAGTGCATTTCTTTACAGGGAAACTCCTTTTTACCGCTTTTCAGCCTAGCCTCCTGAGGTGGACAATGAGGTACCTTGATAACAACTCTCCCATCCTCAGTCCGTTCGACCTCATAGCCAACGATTGTCGCCCAGGGAAAGTACTTCAAAGCCTTTATGAAACCCTTTAAACCTCTTTCCTCTAATTTAAATCTCCTTTTGATCTCTCTTGCAGATCTTCTGGCCATTTCCTCCCATACTTCTTCATTCAACTCTACTGCCACATTCAAACCAAATCTGTCCTCCACTCCGAGAAACCAAAAAGCATCAACAAGCCTGTACTGCCTTAAAAGAAAGTTGATGTACTCGTCCTTCTCCTTTTCATCTAATTTTAGTTCTATCCTGAATTTTGACTCTCCCATTTTTCCACCTATATTTCCATTCTCTACATTCTCCATATTTTTCATATTCTCCATATTACCATTTTTTTCAAAAAGCAATAATAAATTTGCCACGGCACAATCCACAAACATAATATATGATCGTAATTTCTGATTCTGAGATTTTAGGATAAAACTGATAAAATTGATAAAACTTAGGAAAACTAAAATATCAGAAATCATACTTTTTCTCATGCAAAGAAATCTGGTTTTCCTTCCTGAACACCTGTCCAAAGAGCTTCTCGAGAAGTATAGAATAAAAACTGCAAGGTGCATTTTTGCTGAAAATGAAGACGCAGCTGTTGAAGCTGCAAGGAAAATAGGTTTTCCAGTAGTGATGAAGGTTGTTTCAGCGGATATTGTTCATAAAAGTGATGTTGGTGGAGTTTTGCTTGATATAGAAAGCGAAGAAGAAGTCAGAGAATCCTTCCGTCGCCTGATGAAAATTTCCAAAGCTGAAGGTGTGAACGTTCAGCCCATGCTTGAAAAAGGGATTGAGGTAATAGCTGGGATAATGAAGGATGAACAGTTTGACAGAGTGATCATGTTTGGGCTGGGGGGCATCTTTGTGGAAGTCTATCAGGATGTTTCTTTTAGGATTTTACCCATAACAAAGAGGGATGCAGAAGAGATGATCAAAGAAATAAAAGGTTACAGGATTCTGAGCGGATATCGGGGATTTAAAGGGGATGTAAAGAGTCTCGTAGAGCTTCTCGTTAAAATATCTGAAATGGCCGAAAAAGAGAAGATCAGAGAGATGGATCTCAACCCGATTTTTGTTTACGAAGAGGGATATGCTGTTGCGGATGCGAGAATTTGGAAAGAGGTTTAGATTTAAGATTGGATTTAAGCGAGCTGATATGAGTTAAAGTAATTCAGAGAACTTCCTTTTTATCTTACCATATTCAACCAATCCGGCAAGGGCTTTTGCAGACAGTTCTGGGGTTGGGAATGTTGGAATGTCATTTTTCTCCAGAATTTCCTTTTCCTCATCCCAGAAACCTGGAGGAAAGTTCAGGCACATCGTAACGGGCTTTCTACTTTCTCTATTCGCTTCGATTATCTGTCTAACCGGAAGCTGGAGAAAGTCTTCAGACCAGGAGTAGATATAGTTAACAACTAAAGCATCGACGTTCTCATCCTCAAAAACTGTTTTGATAACCTCACCGCAAAGTTCCCTGTCATTTGCAACATATCCGAGGTCGACAGGGTTCGTTCTGATCGTGTAGGGTGGTAAAAGTTCCATCAGCTTTTTCTTGGTTTCCTCGGTGAAATCTGTAAGCTTGAGGCCTTTTAGCTCACATATGTCCGCAGAAATCATGCCTAAGCCAGCAACAAGCGATATCACTGCCACCCTGTCTCCTCTGGCGGGAGGCTGATATGCCAAGGCCTTTGCGATTGAAACGAGTTCGACTGAATCTTCAGCTACAATTACTCCAACCTGTTTGAACGCAGAAACATAAAGCTCATACTTCCCCGCAAGAGAGCCGGTGTGAGATTTGGCAGCTTTATCAGCTCTTTGAAATCTGCCCGCTTTGTAAGCCACAACGGGTTTGTAGGGGCTTACTTTTCTGGCGGCAAGCATGAGCTTCTTCGGTTCGTCGATCCCCTCAACGTATAAGGCGATGCTCTTGCTTTCGTCGTCGTAAAGCAGGTATTCGAGCATATCATGGAAGTCTGTATTTACCCTGTTCCCCAATCCAACGATCTTGCTGAATCCAATACCTTCTTTAATTGCATAAGGCATTATAACATGGCAAACTCCACCGCTTTGGCTGATTAAGGCTATTTTCCCCCTTTTTATGAGAGACAACGCCGGTGTGAAGCTCGCATTGAGATTTGCATTCAGATTGACCATCCCGAAAGTGTTTGGGCCAACGATCTTTATGTTCCCCTTACTTGCGATCTCTGCAAGCCTTTTATGATGCTCCTCTCCCTCTTCAATCTCAGCCTCTCTGAATCCCGCTGAAATGACTACTGCTGCTCTCACATCCTTTCTTACGCAATCTTCCATTACATCGAAAACTGCCTTTTGAGGTACTGCAATCACTACCAGATCGACTTCATCGGGAATCGAGTCCAGCGAAGGGTATACTTTCAATCCGAAAAGTTCTTCGTAAGATGGATTTACTGGATAAACCTCCCCCTTAAAACCGCTTTTGAGGAAGCTCCGCAAAACATGATATCCCATCTTCTTTGAGTTCGCTGAAACTCCGATTAATGCAACCGATCTCGGATTAAAAAGAAGCTCAAAGGCAGCAAGGATCTCTTCTGGCCTCTTTTCGATATCTTTTCCCTTGAGAGAATCCATATTGGAATCCATTTTGAAACGTATATAACTGTTATGTCATTGTTATGTCAGATTCAAATATCATTGAGCAAAGAATTTAGATTTTAGAATCAATTAATTGGTGTGGAAAGTCTCAACTTAGAGACCTCGCCCTTTGGTGTGAACCTTCTTCCTTGGAGAAAGGTGAAGAGGTGGGTATGTATCAGATGTGGAAGGTGTTGCTCGTCTTTAGATGTTCCCTTGACCTATAGAGAAGAGGAAAGATTGAGGAAATACGGAGATGTTTTTAGAAGAAGCAAGATAGGAGTTTATTTGAAAAAAGATGATTATTGCATTTTCTTTGATGGAAAGTGTGAAATCTATGTAGAAAGACCTGAAGCTTGTAGAAGGTACCCATTTTACTTCAGAGAAAAAGGCGATGACGAGGCTTTTTACCGGTATAATAGTGAAAAAATTTACGTTTATGTTGATGGAAGTTGCAGCGGAGTTGGAAAAGGAGAAAAAGTGGAGAAGGTTATACAGAGGTTGTTAAGTAGATTTAAAGTTTTAGGGGATTAAATTGGATTAAATTGGTTTAAAAGCTCACAATAAACCTCATAAGAGGTTTGATTGAACCACGATAAATGTAAAAATTTAAATCAAAAATCAATAAAAAATGGATAAAAACAAATCTGAGGGGTTGAAAATGGAGGAAAAGGTTGAAACTGTGGAAGTGAAGGTGGAAGATAAAGTTGCAATTGTCTTCCTAAATAAGCCAAAAGCGTATAATGCATTCGACTTGGAAATGATAAGTAATTTCGCAATGCAGATCTCTTCTATTGCGGTGGACTCTTCGATTAGGGGTGTTATCATCTCAGGAAGAGGAAAAGCCTTTTGCGCTGGAGGAGACATAAGATGGGCTGCAAACCACCCTCAAGGCGCCTCAGCGGCCCTTCATAAACTTGCTGGGACTCTTCATACAGCGATAGTTGAAATTCGAAGAATGAAAAAACCGGTTATAGCTGCAATTAATGGCATAGCTGCGGGAGCAGGTTTTTCTCTAGCCTTGACCTGTGATTTCAGAGTCATAGAGAAATCTGCTGTATTAAGACAAGCGTACACCTCTAACGGACTTAGCATAGATGGCGGAGGAACGTTTACACTTCCAAGATTGGTAGGTTTGGCAAAAGCTTTAGAAATAGCAGCTTTTGATGAACCAATTCCGGCAGATAAGGCATTAGAGTGGGGTTTGGTAACGAAGGTTGTTGAAGATGGGAAATCGGTGGAAGAAGCGTTGGATATGGCTAAAAAGCTGACAAATATCTCGCTCAGCTCTTTCGGATGGGCAAAACAGCTGCTGACAGAATCTTTCGACACACCTCTAGAAGTACAGCTCGAAAAGGAGCGGAAGGGACTTTCAACGTGTGCAGCTCATCCAGACGGAAAGGAGGGGATTCAGGCTTTCTTGGAGAAGAGAAAACCGGTTTTTAACAAATAGTTATTTCAGTAAGAATAACATAAAGAATTTCCACCAAATTTTTTAAGTCTTTGCGTTGATATTTTTTGATGTTCAGAGAAGTTGTAATCGTTATATCTTGCATTGCGTTAATGTCTATTCCCCTTTCTATAATCTTTGAAGAGTACGGTATCTCGAATTTTCTATTTTCCTTTTTAGTCATAAACATTCCTATCGATTTACTTCTTATTTTCCTAGCTTTAGATGGTTATAGAAGTACAACCGATTTTTATAAATATACTTTAAAATTATTTAAATTGTGAAGCTAAGTTTTTATAATAAATTTCCAAAATAATATGAAAAACTAATCCAGTAAACCCTTTGAGGACAGATACTCAAAAATTTTTTCTCCCAGCTCTATTAACAGAGATTTATCATATCCATCAGATAGTCTAATCATTAATAAAGCATTAGTGGAGGGTGGAGGGGGAGCAACCATTTCTACTTTTGGGATTTTTAAGTCCCTGATATGTTTAGCAATTCCGCCCTTTGTCATCATCGTATTTTCTTTAATTAAAAAATAGCCGATGTGTTTGGCGTTATAAATCTCTGCGAAAATTAAAATGGTCTCATACCCTTTACCCCTTTCAAATCTTTTTATTTCGATATCTCTACAAAATTTTTTGATCTTAATCCTCATCTGTTCTAGCCAAACCTATTGTTTTTTGGATATTCTGGTGCCCAGTTTTAGCTTTTCAAAAGCCTCTCTAAATTCTGAAATGTTTAGAGCTTCTTTTATTAGTCCTTTCTCGTATAGTGCCACTCCAATACCTATTTTTGCTTTGGAAAAATTGGCGTTTTGCTTAAGAGCAGCTTTAAACTCTTCTATTGCATAATCAAACTTCTCAGCTTTTAATGCAGCGATGCCTGCCAAGTAGTGTGTGAAAGGATTATGTGTAATATCTGTAATTTGTTTGAAAATCTCAAGTGACTCAGCATGTCTACCAACATCAGCCAGAATCGATGCTAAAAATTCCATTGCATCGGTATCTTCTTTTTCTAACTTCAAATGCTCTTTTAAAGCATAAATTGTCTCTTCGACCATACCTTTTTTAAATGCTATCAAAGCTGCATCTTTGAGTCTAGAAGACGGATGAAGTGCCAGTATAGAGTTTAAATATGCTTTTTCAATAATCTCTTTTGTATCTTTAAGCGCTGGAAAACCGTGTCCTGGCAAAATTGCCTTTATCTTTAGTTGCTTAAAAAGTCTGAGACTTGCAATAAAACTTAGGAGATCACCACCGAGTATCTTGTCTATTATCGGTTGAATCGATATCGAATCTCCTGAAAAAAGGGTTTTACTTTTTTTGTGATACAGAGATATGCTATCGATGGTATGTCCGGGCGTATAAATTGCTTTGAATTTCATCTCACTCAATTTTAATTTTTCTCCTCCCGAGATGGGTATTATCTCAATGTCTCTGTCAAACACCCCTATTTTTGATTTTAGATCTTGTGATACGTTGTTATGCACATACACTTTAACGCCCTCAAGTCTTGGATACATTCTGAGTAATTCAAGCAGTCCAGCCGAATGATCGTAATGTGCATGCGTAATGAATATGTTTTTTATGTTTTTTGGATTATATTTTTCAAAGAGCTCTAGAAACGCAGTATAGTCGTTTCCTGTGTCAATAAGGGTTAATTCCTTATTTTTTATGAGGTAGATGTTTGACGAGCTACCATAGCCCAGTAAGAAAAGAATATTTTCAAGAAAAAAATTGTCAGCAAGTTGCGTCCAAGACTTCATCACTCTACATAATTCAATGAATAATGAAGCTGGAGTTTTTCTACAGGCCACATTTTTCTTGTCAGGACTTCACCTGGATAAACTTCAATTTCCTCCCCTTTTTTAATAATCGATTCAATAGTGATCTCAATAAAATGCCATGCAGTTAATTTGTGTTTCTTTATAAATTCCGTATCCAGCACTACAGCCATTCCCGTAAATTTCGAGGTCGACCATTCAAAATTTTCATTAGGAGTTGCAACAACCTCGCCTGATGAGCCTGAGAATATTTTCTCTACAGTTCCTTTTATTATATCTCCCGATGTCAATTCGTAATCTTCGTAAAATTTTTTTGGCAAATAAAACCACAGGGCCTCCTCAGATTTCGTTTTTATATATCCTCTAACCAGCATCGGATCATATCCACAAATAATAATTCTCATTCTTTCAGGCATGAAATCCACCTCCCCCAATCTACTTTAGGATCGGTTGTACTTTTTTCCTATTGACGCGTATCTGGCTTTTGTCGATAATAATCACTTTATAAACGCAATCATCTAATTCGTAAAACAACTTCTGTTTTTCGAAAACTTTTTCGATAAAAAACACAACGAATTTTTTGGCTGATTCATCATCGAAGATGAGCGTGTAAACTCCCTCATCCTCAATTTTCATCTTAAACCAATTAGCTTTTGATAGGTAATTCAAAATTTTGTAAATTGTGTTCAGCCCTTTTAGTTCAAATCGAACTGCGTGGGCAAATGCTACTTTTGTCATTTTATCCCAGAAAAATTCATTATTATCTTTTTCCACTTCAGAAACCATTATTCTCCAATGATCTGTGTCGAGAGTTACACAGCCATCCGCAAGAAAACCTAGCCAGATTTTTATTGTCTCAAGATCGACGTTAAGTCTCTGTAGTTCAAAACCAATATCTATCAATTTCCTGCAGATGTCACTAACGTTTTTGTTACCTTCTTTCAAAACTTCTAATTTTTTTCTTGTTTCTTCATCAATTGAAATTGAGACCCTCTCAATCACATTTCCTTTAATTGATTTAAAAGTATAAATAATTTTTCTTTCTTATATTAAATACATAAATATTAATATTGGATAGGTAACATTCTCAATAATAATTATAATAAAAACTCAATAAATTAATAATCGTATTAATCTTTAATAATTAATAGTAACAAATTGTAAATACAATTAAAAATACGTATTGTTGGTGATATAAATGCCACATGGAGATATAGCCTCCTCGAAAGATACAGTTGGTGTAGCCGTAGTGAACTACAAAGTCCCGGTTTTAAGCACAAAAGAAGAAGTTCTAGAAAACTGTGAAAGAATTGTCAGCTTTATGGAAGGATGTAAGAGAGGACTTCCTGGCCTTGACCTGATAATTTTCCCAGAGTATAGCACTCAGGGCTTCAACCCAGTTAAGTGGAAAGAGCTTTCAACTACGGTTCCTGGAGATGAAACAGAAATCTTCGCGGAGGGTTGTAGAAAATTTGGAGTGTGGGGAGTGTTCTCATTAACTGGTGAACTACATGAAGACCATCCAAAAAGAAACCCCTACAACACTTTGATATTGATGAATGACAAAGGAGAGATAGTCCAAAAATATCGAAAAATCATGCCTTGGGTACCTATAGAACCCTGGTATCCTGGGAAAGAAACGTATGTTTCCGAAGGTCCAAAAGGTTTGAAAGTAAGCCTAATCATCTGTGACGATGGTAACTATCCGGAAATATGGCGAGACTGTGCAATGAAAGGCGCTGAACTAATTGTCAGATGCCAGGGATACATGTATCCGCCAAAAGTACAGCAAATCGAAATAGCAAGAGTTATGGCTTGGTGCAACAATTCTTATGTCGCAGTTGCAAACATGGCTGGATGGGATGGAACCTACTATTACTTTGGACATTCAGCAATAATTGACTTTGATGGTCGTGTACTTGCAGAATGTGAATCATCTCCGGACGAGGTTCAGTACTCAGAACTCTCAGTTTCTGCAATTAGAAACGCCAGGAGAAATTGGATGTCTCAAAATCATCTGTACAAACTCCTTCATAGAGGATATACAGCAACAGCAGCAGCTGGAGACTCTGAGGAAGGGTTTGCAGAATGTCCCTATGAATTCTACAAGATTTGGGCAACAGATGTGAAAAAAGCCAAACAAATGTCTGAGAGTGTAACAAGGACTACCCCCGAACCCCCAGGTGACTAGTTTAATCATTTATTTTTTTATAATTTTATTAAAAAGGAGGGTTCGATATGTCGCTTTTAGGAATGTCATTAGTTTATGTTGGGTTTGTTCTTGTAATCAATGGACTTTGGCTTCTTGATAAACTTGTCGCTAAGGATGCTATGATTATGAACTACTTTACAGGAATCGTGACTTTCCTTAATTCATTTTACACAGCTTATGTTGACAAGATTATTATAGCAGGGGCACAAGGACTGTTATTCTCATTCACATATCTATGGGTTGCCACAAATATAAAAAGAGACCAAGAAGATCAACGAGCGTTAGGCTGGTACTGTTTGATGGTTGCGATTACTGCTGTCCCAAGTGGTATCCTTACATTAATAGAGGGTACTAGTGTTATGTACGGTCCAGTTTTAGCGGTTATCTGGTGGCTCTGGGCTTTCCTGTGGTTCCTGTTCTTCCTTCTGTTAGGTTTAGGGATGAACATAACAAGATTTACCGCTTGGGTACTCATAGGTGAAGGTGTACTCACTGGAATCTACGGATTTATATTGTTCCTCCCCCAATACATGCCAGGCCTCTTTTAATTACATCAATTTTTTTTATTTAAAAATTTAATTAAATTTATTATTGTTAGTAGAAACAAAATTAAGAATAATAACCGTATTAATTTTTAATAATTAATCATAAAAAATTCTAAATATCAATGCAACTAAGGGAAAAACGCCTATTAAAAATTTATCAGATCTGTATGATGGAATTAAGAGTAATAGACGAAGAATGGGTTGATAAACCCTATTTCAATCTTGCAGTAGAAGAGGCAATCGCAAGAAGTGTTGATCGCACCTCCCCCAATACAATAAGATTCTGGAGAAATGCGAATGCTGTTATTATCGGGAGATTTCAGTGTCCGATCCTAGAGGTCGATATTAAAAATTGTCAAAAGTTCAATACAAGGGTATTTAGAAGGTTTACTGGAGGAGGTGCAGTATATCATGATCTAGGAAATCTTAACTACGCCGTATCCATCAAAAAAGATTTTATCGACATAGAAAACATCTTTCAACTGTTCGAGATTGTGGGGGAGACCGTTTCAAGAGGTCTAAATGCATTGAGTGTAAAAGCGAAATTTTCTCCACTCAATGACATCGAAGTTAACGGAAGAAAAATATCTGGTATGGCTGGAACTGTTTTACCAAATTGCTTTTTTGTACATGGAAGTATCTTGGTTAACACAAACTTGGATGTAATGGAAAAAGTTCTGAATGTGCCATCTGAGAAGTTAGAAGGACGAGGCATAAGAAGTATTCGAAAAAGAGTCTCTAATATTGTAGATTTTAATGGGGAAATCTCTATCAATGAAGTAAAAAGGGTTTTAAAAGACTGTTTTGAGGAGACATTTAGTACTAATTCTGAGACAGGCAAACTTTCTGAGGAGGAGATAGAATATGCAAAAAAACTATATAAAGAAAAATATTTAAATTACAAATGGAATTTCGAGCCATGTTTAGAATGTAATAGACTAAAAACTGAGGTAGAAGATCTTCTGTCATTAATGGGGGTTGGCTAATGCAGTTTAGCACTTTTAAGAGGGAAGGAGGAAAGATGATACGAATTTGTGTAAAAACGAGACATAATAAGATAGATACAATCACAATTACTGGTGATTTTTTTATGTATCCTGAAGATAGCTTATATCTTTTGAGAGACCGGTTAGTAGGTGTAACTGCAACTGAACACGATATCAGTGAAAAAATAAAAGATTTTTTTAAAAAAGAAAACATAATACTTTATGGAGTAAATGAGGAAGATTTTGTTAATGCTATACTCAAAGCGATAAATGTATAGGAGGTTACCATGCCTTGTAAGCTTATTATGCCAGCGTTTGGGTACAAAGAAGGAAAAGTTGTAAAGATTTTTAAAAAAGATGGTGAGAAAGTTGAAGATGGAGAGCTTTTAGCGATAGTAGAAACTAAAAAAGCAACATTTGAGATGTATGCACCCTGTTCTGGTAGAGTAAAAATCCTTTTCGATGAAGGTTCTATGGTACCAACAGGGGAGGCTTTTATTTTAATCGAATAAAGGAGGATGTGTGTATGAATGAGCAAAAAAAGGACAAATATCTGGATTTAGAAATTAATAATATCGACGACACTCTGATTCCACGGCCATGGCCCATTACTAAGCCGAGAAGCAAAGAAGAAATTTATGCTCCATGGGTCAAAGATCCAAGAGATCCAGATGGAAAATACGGCGAATTTATAGAAGAAAACATAAGTTGGGAAAAAGCTATTGGTAAACCTTGGGCTCTAGATGGTCTGTTTGTTATTGATTGTACGATATGGAGCCTCTCAGGAGCTATATGTGGGTCTTATCTCAGCGAACTTGGAGCAACAGTTGTTAAGGTTGAACCCCTGGATGGAGACCCTCAAAGGCACCTATATCCATTTGGTAGAGAGGAGTACGCTTTTGAAGATATCTATACAGGCGAAAAAGTCAGTCCAACTTTTATTCATGAACAAAGAAACAAATATTCAATAACTCTTAATTTAGAACATCCAAAAGGTCGTGAACTCTTCAAAAAGCTCGCAAACCAAGCCGATATTGTACTCGAAAACTACCCACCTGAAATCTTTGACGAATGGGGGATCGGATACAGACAACTAAGCAAAATAAATCCGAGGATAATTTACTGTTGGTTCGGACAACTAGGCCAGTGGGGGTCCATGAAAGACAGAACTTCAAAACATGGACAATGGATGCTTGACCCCATTGGCCTTTGCTGTAGTGAATTTGTACATTCAACGGGCTTCCCAGCTGATTTACTCCCGAGAGAATATGGTGGCAATCCAACAAGGGCCGGAGAATGGACGGCAGACATAGTTGCAGGAGTTCATGCAACAGTAGCGATACTTGCCGCTCTTTATTACAGGGAAAATGTCAGTAACAAAGGACAATTTATTGAAGCAACATCCAGTGAGGCTTACATGGAAGTTAACGATTTTAATATCGGATGGTACGGATATGATGGAAGTATAAAAGCAAGAACCGGAGGTTGGGATCCCTGTTTGAACCAATATGCTTGGAATCCATGTAAAGACGGATATATGATGATTGGTGGACAAACTGATCGATTATGGTACAGGATTCTACAGGTTTTAGCAGAGGAGGATCCTGAGGGAGCACGTCTTATCGCTGAAGATCCATTTCTAAAGGAGATGGCTGCAAGAAATGCTCTCGAGGGTTTGATAAAGACATATACGATAACAGCACAGTGGCTTGTAAAGAATACAAGAGCTGAAGCGGAAAAAAAGATGGTCTCAAGAGAGGTTGCTGCTGCTCCTGTTTTAATGATCGATGAGATAGCTGAATACGAGCACTTCGTTTACAGAAGGCATGTTACTGAAGTTTACGATGAACATTATGGTAGGGTTTTGATTGCAAATTCACCTTTAGTCCACCAACACAGAACTCCTGCCAGGATAAAATGGCTTGGCAGACCACTTGGTCTTGACAATGGTGAGATTTTCACAAAGTATCTCGGCTTAGGACCATCTGAATTGAAGAAATTGGCAATGGAAGGGGTTACAACTTGGTATCGTGATAGAGGTGATTAGATGGAGAAAAAAATTTGGAGTCTTGAGCCAATGAAAAATTGGAGTTTCAATCCACCATTTGAAAAAGATCCTGAAACTGGAGAGGATCTAGAAAAAATTCCATTTGAAGAATACTGCAGAAAGGTTTTCGATCCTAACAAAATTTTTGAGAAGTCTGAAGCACTAAAGGGGTGGAGACATATTTCCTCTACCATGTACATTTTGAGTCCACACGTTGGAGCAACGCTTGCAGAATATGGTGCTGAGGTTATAAAAGTTGAACTTCCAAGGTTAGGTGATCCCATGCGACATACATCGCCATTCAACGAGGCGTACCTCTGGCCGGAAAGTGATCATAGACCAATGACGGGAACTGGTTTGGGTTATTTACATGCAAATAGCAATAAATACTTTATCACCCTTGACTATCACGATCCCGAAGCAAGAGAACTTTATTATGATCTTGTTAGGATTTCAGATAGTCTAGCAGAATGTTACAGGCCCGGGACATTTTACAGATGGGGAATAGGGTATCCTCAATTGAAAGAGGTAAATCCTAGGCTTATTTACTGTTGGCTCGGTGGTTTCGGAAATTATGGCCCGAGACGCTATGGAGGAAGCTACGATATCTTGGGACAAGCTTGTGGTGGTCTTGCAGCTCTAACAGGGTGGCATGAAGACTTCGGAGGACATCCAGCAAAGCAAACAAATTGGGTTATCGATTGGTATTCGGGGCTCACGTGTACAATTGGGCTGCTTGCTGCAGCTCATTACAGAAAGAAGACTGGTGAGGGGACATATATCGATTTATCACAGATTAGTTGTTCAACCAGAGCAACGGGCTATGCTATGCCACTTTATGGAAGATTTGGTGTTGTGAGACAGAGATGGGGAAACTGGGATACGCTGCTCTGTGTTCATGGAATTATTATGGCCGGTAAGACCGACGATCCCGAACATCCTAATCCGCAGGTAAGCGTCGAAAGTAGGTATGTAATGGTCTCAGCTTTCCAAGATGAGGATTTTAAAGAATTATGCCATATTATAGGCAGAGCAGATTTATGGGAGAAATACAAAACATTTAAGGATAGGGTGAAGGCTGAGGCACAGATTGAGATATACAGGACTCTTGAAGAATGGGCATCTGATAAAACGAGAAACCAAGTTGTAGAGATACTAAACAACGCTGGTTTAGTTGCCGTACCAGTTATGACTGATAAGGATATTTACGAATGTCAACATTTCTGGGATCGGGGAACTTTGAAGTGGGTTGAGGATCCGATTTTTGGAGAGGTACTAACCCACGGGGCTACGGTAAAATTAAGCGAGACGCCACCAAGGACTAAGTGGATATGGAGACCTATCGGTAGTGATAACATTAGAGTGTATCACGAACTCCTTGGCTATCCTTTAAGCAGGTTAAAGGAGTTGTGGGAAAAAGGAGTTATATGAGGGGGTGTTGAAAAATGGTTTATTACTGGGAACACGACTGTGGATGGGTAAACTACCTCGATCCCTATTATTTCTGGAACTGGAAAGGAAACGTAAAGTGTGCTGGTTGTGATAAGGTGGCATATTTCAATTTCATAAATGGCGAACTAGTTGATGGTCCCAAAGAGGTTGATGAGGTGCCGGATGTTCTACCTTTGTATGCTGACAATCCTAGCGAGGGGTATATTGCTATTAGGGTTGGCACTCCTGGGAAAACGAGACCATTCTACTGTCTTATGAGGGATCCTGAGACGTATACAGGAGAGGCCCGAACTACGCATGAGAATCTGAGAGGTAATTTCATGCGTGCTAAACCGAATCAACCTAAAAAAGCAGGATTCGCAGAAGCAAGGAGGTTCGCATGGATAGATAGAACAAAGAGCATAGAGATCTGGATGAAAGACAAGTATCCAGGTAAACAAATTTACGGACCAAAATTGGAAGAGTGATCGTTATGACTAAAAAAAATGTAGAATTCAGCACTCCAAGTAACGCAGGTCCAAAACCACCTATACTTACATTGGAGCAAGTGGAGTTCATCAAACAATTCCCGCATGTATGCAAGGATTGTAAATGGCTAAAACCGATAATTCCTGGGACTGTATTTCCACCGGCAGATCTTGTTGGCTACTGCAAGATCATTCACTGGCCGTTTTATTGGTGCGTAAGTAAGTACGCAATTGTTAAGAGATGCAAATGGTTTGAAAAAAGAGAGGAAAACCAATACCTTAAACATTAAAAATTTTTATCTTGCACTTAAGAAAAAATGTACAGTCTCCCAGATTATAAATCTCCTAACTTAGATTTTAACGATAAAAGTCCTTAGTGCACGAATACGATTCCAAACGTTACCGCACATGGAAACTCTTCGGGAGGTATCGGTCTGGCTCTAACCGGATAAACCTCCCATCCCAATTTCGTTGCAAGATCTATGACATCTATCCCTACAGCCTCCATCGCTGGACGAGCTTTTAATACGAACCTACACCTCTTTCCTTCTAAAACACTGCATGGCTGCATCATACAAAGAGCATGCTGACAGGAGCCTCCAGCAAAACCCATGGCAAAGTAATAACCATCGCTAAACGCTTGGGCTTCCAGAAGACCGACTATCTCCATGTTCTTTCTGTAATGCCTGGCTATATCCTCTTCCTTCTTAGGGTCTATGAAATCATCTTTAGGTTCAACTTCCCTTTTTATTACAAGGGCATATCTGTATTGAGAGATTGTTCTTGACATTTCTTCTACCGTAGGGGTATAAGGTGGGCAGTTTATGCAGTTGTTGTAATGGTGACATACAGAAATTCTACATTTCAACCTAACCCTCTCATCCACCTTAACCATGGATGCTGGGACTATTTTTGCATCGTCGCAGCCTAGCTTTAAAGCATATCCTTTATACCTCTCAAGATCCCTCAATAGCTCTTCGTCTGAAATCTGATTTTTGTACTTTCTAGGCCTCTTAAACATACCTATTTGCTTGAGAAACTTCATATCAAATCTAGCAAACTTATCTTTTGAAGAAGATTCCTCTTCCATGGTGATATTTTGTTAACTAAGGATATAAAATTTTCTTAGTTTCTTTTTATAGTTTTTATCATAATAAAATTTCTTCGATTTTTAATAAATTTGGAATATGAAGACTTAGAAGAACATTAGAGCAAGATTCAAATCATAAAATATAAGACATTAACTAAATTCTCAGATTAAAAAACATATTAAAAAAGGAGTGAAAAAATTATGTGTGGTGTACCTTTAAAATGTCCAAATTGTGGCGATACTGAAGGATTCTCCAGTTCCACTAATTTATCTAACACAAAAAATGTCAAAAGATACGAACTCACTTGTGTGAAGTGCGGAACTAAATTCATTCATACAACTTGCTCAACACCTTCTACTTAATCAGATCAAATAGGTCTTCTCCTCTTTTTCCTCTTTAGTTATTTATGTAAATAGCGATCAAATAGCAAAAAAGTGCCTATCCAGTTATTCTTTTTTAGATATCTTTTTTAGATAGCTGGATGGCCTTAGGCGAACTTTTTTGAACCTTTAATTTTGGAATCCTATTTTCAGATATTTTCAGATATTCAATTTCTTAATTCTAACAATAGTAGAGTTGAATATTGGACCACCACCAATCTCCTGGGTTAGGCAAGGAACTAAGATGTTTTGTGGTCTCCCACACAATCCAACAAATTGCTTTGGTGACCATAAAACTCTTTTTGGAACGTCAGCAGAGACCTTGGCTCTTATCCTAGTTCTACCAAGTTCATTGTATAATTCAATAACTTCGTTATTTTCAACTCCAAAAAACTTGGCGTCATCCGGGTTTATGTATACTATCGGTGGAATCGGTCCGTAAACTTCCTGAAATTGTGTATGGGTATACTTAAGTGTTGAACTATTGAGTAGAATGAATTCATCCTCTTTTAATTTCAGTAAATATTGCTTCGGTAGTGGACTCAATCCGAGTTCTTCTGCCTTTTTGGAATAGAATTCTATTTTTTTCGTTGGTGTTTGATATTCATTTAATGGTCTATATTTTAACTTTAACGTTGCTCCTTCGGCCAGATCTTTAAACGATCCATTTGTTAATGTATTTTTAAAAGCTCTCTCTAAAGCTTTCCAAGGATCCTCAAAAATCCATTCTTCTTTTAAATTCAGTTTTTCGGCTAATTTCTTCATCACCCAGATTTCGTCTTTGCTTTCACCTAAAGGACTGATTACTTTTTTCGAGATTCTAACGTAGGGGTGACTGTAGGATAGAACTATATCGTCCTTCTCCAAGTAGGTTGGGGCGGGTAAAACTACATCGGCATAATCTGCTGTTTCCGTCCAGTGTGATTCATGGAGAACCGTGAATATATCCTTTCTCAGCAATCCGTTTCTAAAGGCCGTTTGATCTGGGAGAGTTAAAACAGGATTCATGTTGTATATATAAATGAACTTAAAATCACCTCTCTCCAAATACCTGCCTAAGGCTACTTGGCTAACCACCTTTGGCTTCCTGCTTAAGAGCTTTTTCCCCGTTAAATATTGTATATCTACCATCCATCCCTTGCTATTACCATAGTAGAATCCTCTATGCAGTCCTATCAAAGCAGGTATTAAAGCTACGGCTCTAACCGACTCAGCTCCGAAGATGCTTTTTTGAAATCCGAGCCCGATCATAGTTGTGTTTGGCTTCAGCTCACCATATGCACTACCTAAATCCTCAATTAAGCTCCATTTAACTCCTGTGACTTCTTCCACTTTTTTAGGGCTCCACTTGAAAATTTCCTTTTTAAGCAATTCATAACCGAAGGTCCATTTATCAATGAAATCCAGATCTGCATACCCATGCTCTATGATGCATCTAATAACACCAAATGCTAGTACAACATCACTTCCAGGTCTGGGATTTAACCAAATGTCTGCTTTTCGAGTGGATTCAGTTTTTCTTGGGTCTACTACACCAACAACAGCACCATTTTCCTTAGCTTTTAAAGTCAGAGCCCACAAATGTTGCGAACTTATTGCCGCATTAAAACCCCAAAACACAATTAATCTCATCTTAAGAATGTCTTCAGGCAGGATCCCGTAACTTAGACCATAATGCAATGCAATTGATTCATGCCCAGATTTGCTGCATATGCTGTAGTCCGTTTTTGTAGCTCCAATTGCATTCCAAATTCTTTGTGGGAAATACCAGGTTAGCAACCCCATGTTTCCTGCGTATTCTAAATGCAAGACAGCTTCGGATCCATAGTTGGTTAATACTTCTTGAAGTTTATCGGCTACTAAATCCAAAGCCTCATCCCAAGTTACTTTCTTAAATTTTCTACTTGGTTTATTCGCAAACCTAAAATGAGGAAATAGAACTCTATTACGGTAAATTTGTTCATTATCCTTGACACCCCTAGGACAGAGGAATCCTTGGGTGATAGGGTTTTCAGATTCTCCTTTCAATGATTTGATTTTTCCCTTGCTATCTATCACTGCTACCAGAAAACAGGTATCATAGCAATCTCTGGTACATACCGTTTTAACCCTTCTCATCAAAACCACCAATCACTTAAAATAGCTTTTACTGTTTTATTACTTATTATGTGTAGTGGTGAGACTCCTTATTTACTTTTTCAGTTATATAAATAGTTTATTAAATTAGTATATAACTCATTTAATCAGAAGCTTGTGTTGTGAACTTGCTCTTTGTTTTTATAACTGAAATCTTAAACTTCTCATAATTATAAACCGAACGGTTTCCTAAATTTCAAAGCTACGTTAACCAAGCTTATCAAAACGGGAACTTCTATCAATGGCCCAATAACTGCAGCGAAAGCCTCGCTGGAGGCTAACCCAAAAGTTGCGATCGCAACCGCTATCGCCAATTCAAAGTTGTTGCTTGCTGCAGTAAAAGCCAAGCTCGTGGTTTTGCCATAATCAAGCTTTACAAAGTAACCCATTGCAAAAGAGACGAAGAACATGATTAGAAAGTAGAAAATAAGAGGTATTGCTATCCTTGCAACATCAAACGGTATCGAAACTATGTATTCCCCCTTCAGCGAGAACATCACGACTATTGTAAAAAGCAATGCGATTAATGAAGTGGGGCTCAGCTTTGGAATAAACTTTCCTTCATACCACTCCTTACCTTTCTTCTTTAAAAAATAGAATCTCGTTACAATTCCGCCAAAGAACGGTATACCTAAATAGATCAAAACCGATTTTGCAATTTCAAAGATCGACACATCAACAACTGTCCCGCTTCCAGAAATCCACGTTGTTGCAAGGGTTATGTAAACGTAGGCGAGTAAAGAGTAAAAGGCTATTTGAAATATTGAATTTAATGCAACTAATATCGCTGCCCATTCCCTATCACCATCTGCCAGATCATTCCAAACTATAACCATAGCTATGCATCTCGCCAGGCCAACCATTATTATTCCATTCCTGTATGCAGGAAAGTCAGCAAGGAAGATCCAAGCGAGAATGAACATTAAAAGTGGCCCTATAATCCAGTTTTGGACTGCTGAAAGAGTAAACATCGTTTTTGATCCTTTAGCCTTGGTAATCTTTCCTAAATCCTCAAATCTGACTTTTGCTAAAGGAGGAAACATCATCCATATCAGGCCTATGGCGATTGGAATTGAAGTGGTACCAATACTCAATGATCCAATAATTTCAGCAGCATCAGGATAGGTATATCCTATACTAACCCCCATAACCATGGCAAGAAAAATCCACAGAGTGAGGTATTTGTTTAAAGTTGATAGCTTTTCCATCACAAAATTCCTCTCAGCATTGGGCCAATCGCCTCTTTAACACTCTCATTCAGAATTTCAGCTTTGACAAGGATGAAACAACATATCTCATCTCTCTCATCACAACCAGTTACCAAAACTAGCTTGTCTCCAGCTTTAATATTTGCTCTCTCCCTCAATTCCTTTGGCAGTAAAATCTGACCTTTGTTGTCAACGCTTAATATGGCTTCAACTCTTGCTATTCGGCATGTTTTTACCATAGCGATGTAACTAACCAAAATTATTTAAGATTTTTCTAATATTTCTAACTTTTCTGAAAAGTTTCCCATTTCTAATTTTTTGTAGATGAATTGTTGGAAGGATTTCAAATTAATGCCTTCAATCTAATTAAATCAATGAGTTTGAGAAGATTTATACTAGATTACACCACTATACTATGAAATCTGTTTACAAGTTCGCTGCCCTGGATGTCTTTTTGGTTAGATTTGGTTGTTGCTCTTGGTTTTTAGAGAAAAGAAGGTTACAGAGGTTGGCTAAAAGTTAGTTTGGTAAAGATCTTATTTACAATAATTACGCCATTTTACTTTCATCTAACTCGCTCAACCCTGCATGGAATGGCCCGATACATGGGTGCCCCAGTTAAAGGCTCAAAGACATTACCCGTTAAGAGGTTCGCGTTACAATTTTCCCACCCATGCGGGATTGAGACAGTATATGGATGCATCTCCGGTACCACCGAAGCTTTAATTTCAAGTTCTCCAAATTTTGTTTTTATGTTTACAAACTCACCATCAAATATTCTCTCCTTTTCGCTAATCCCTTCTCCAATCTCTGCCAATGGTTCTGGATTCATCCTTCTAAGCGGCTCGATATTCCTGAACTGAGAATGGTAGTAAGATGGGGTTCTTGCCCCCGTTATCAGCACATATGGATACTCTGGAGTCTCTTCCACCGAACTTATGGGAATAAGTTCATACATCTCCATTTGCTTTAGTATCTCGGAAAACAACTCTATCTTTCCTGAAGGTGTTAGGAATCTACTCTTTCTCATTTCTCCAACAGGATTCTCAAGTAAAACACCTCTTTCGAGCTCTTCGAGTGAATAATTTTCAACTTCTGTTCCCTTCAAAAGCTCTTTGAGAATTTCATCCTCGGAAGAGTAAGGGAAATAATCATGATACCTCATCTTTCTTGCGAGAGATATTATGAACTCAACTTCAGATTTAGCCCCTCCAACAGGTTCAACTATCTTTCTCTTTACTCTGACCCATCTGTATTTTTTCAGAGGAACGGCATCGATCTCTGCTTTTTTAAAAAACGTGGAAGCGGGTAGAACTATATCCGCATACCTGCAAGTTGCAGTGAGAAATATGTCGTGAACCATAACCAGCTCCAGTTTCTTCATCGCCCTGACAAACTTCTTTGTGTCGGGCAAAGTCAGGACAGGATTCGATTTGAACACTATCAGCACTTTTATTGGATATGGATTTGCAGAGAGAATCACATCGCTTAGATAGGCACTGCAATCTCTAGCGAGGGGAAATCTTTCCTTCCAGAACGGGATCTTTTCAGGAGTTGGGAGAAGTTCTTTGAGTGTAATATCATTTATTTCAATTGAAGGGTTGAAAATAAGTCCCCCCTCAACATCAACATTTCCTGTTATTGCTGCAAGTGTAGCAAGGGCTCTGGTAGTTTGGAAACCGTTAACGTTATGTAATACACCTTCCCTCCTGTCAATGCTCGCAGGTTTAATGCTGCCAAGCAGATCTCCAATCTCTTCGATGAGTTTAGCTGGAATGTCTGTTTTGGCTTCGGTGTAATCCATGGAGTACTTCTTTACTGATTTTGTAAGTTTTTCGAATCCAGACACGTGTTTTTTAACGAATTCCCTATCATACAGGTTATTTTCGATTAGATAGTTGATCAATCCAAGTGCTAGGTAGATATCCTTTCCAGGCCTAATTTTGAGATGATAGTCTGCGATCCTTGCTGTCTCAGATTTTCTCGGATCGACAACGACTATTTTTGCACCGTTATTTTTTGCACGGATTATATCTTCTACGATCCCATGATATCTGTGGATTCTTGAGACAAGAGGATTCGTACCCCACAAGACTATAAGTTTAGATCTTGCAAAGTCTCCTATCGGATAGGGGAAACCGAATACTAGTTGGGAGGCAAGAACCTTCGGCCCAACGCAGTAAGACCAGCTCCCGGTTACATTTGGTGTACCAAAAACATTGGCAAATCTTCTTACGATGCTTACATCAACTATTCTGGCAGCAGGACCGTAAAGAAATACAAGGGACTCCTCAATACCTTCCTTTTTGAGTTCTGTTAGTTTTTCAGCTATTATTTTTAAAGCCTCATCCCAGGCTATTTCTTTCCATTTCGGATTTCCTCTTTCGCCAACGTTCAAAAGGGGTTTCTTAAGCCTTTCAGGATGATACAGAACCTTCTCAGAATTTTTTCCCCTTATACATATTCTCCCTCTGTTATTGGGATTCTCAGGATCCCCTTTTATACCTATGACTCTTCCATTTTCGATTTCTACGAGGATTCCACAATCACACTTACAAAGCTGGCAGATAGACCTTTTAAAGCCCCCCATGACATCAAAAGTTTGATTGTAAAAGTTTTTCAATTTTTTGTTGTCCTTCCAGTCAAAAATTCTCAAACAATTCATGTAGAGTACAGATAACTCAAAACAGTTTCAAACAGCTTTTTTAGTACGCCGGGGGTGGGACTTGAACCCACGCGTCCCAGAAGGGACACGAGCTATCTGGCGAGCTTTAAGTTTTTACAACTCCAGGCTCGCGCAGTGCCTCTCTGCCACCCCGGCCCGTAATAGTTGCTTTGAGTAGTTTACTTGGACTGAATATAAAGAATTAACGGTCTTTTTGTATGGTGACTGAGGATACTGCAGAGATTGCTTAAACATTTGCTTAAACACTTTATCAGATTTCCCAGCCTCCCCTCTTTTCTCTCGTCTTATCGTTTTCTTTTTTCTTTTCTTTGCTTTCTTCTTTATCTTCGTCCTTAACATCCCAAGTCTTAGTATGTTTTGTAAAAATGAAGAGAATCGCCCCTCCAATAATGAGCACGAGGCCAATTAAGAAAATTGTATTGAATTTAGGACTACCCTTATTGGAATCACTGGAAGTAGTACCACTTGGGGGGGTAGTTAATTTTTTCTCCTCAAATTTAAGATATATTTCTTCTCCAGGGAGGAGATTCTCAGCCTCAAGAATAGAGTAGTTACTCCTACCAAGAGTTGCAGTTCCTCTAAAGACAAGATTTTCAGATCTTTCTACAACATCTATCATTGTTGGGAGAAAAACCAGCAGTTTGGTGGTATTCAGTGTGATTTTCTTTCTGAAAATCTTATTCTGGAGGTGGTACTCAAGAGCTATATGACTTCCATTTATTACTTTCGGATTCTCAAATAAAACTAAATTTCCGTCAATTTTTAGTGAGGAGTAATTGAGACTTCCAGAAATATTGATAAGTTTAGCGCCTTCAGGCATCTCAAGTTTCAATTCCGTTGCATTATCTCCTAAGAAAGAAAGAACCTCGATTACATAGGTCTCCTTTTCAGGAATGATAACAATATGGGATTTTTCCACCATCGGTTCTGCTAAAGCTGACCCGGAGCAAATAAGTACTAGTATATAAAGGAGTATGAAAAAGAGCATCGGAATTTTCAAATTTATCTCCATTCTTAATCCCCCGAAGGATTGGTTTAAATTTCTAATGGTTCTGTTACTCCCGCTTTATCTACAGTCAGTAACATGGCCAAAACATTAAATAGTTTATTTCAAAAAGCAAGCAACATGGGCGAGGTTTATTTTACGGACTCGAGGGCCAGAGTAATGGACCCTTCCGAGTGGTTTCAGCCAAATCTTAGCTTGGTAAACAAATTGAGGTTTCTTATTGAAAAAAGCGGTCTTTTTGATTTTATTGAGAAGAACGATATTGTAGCCGTTAAGACCCATTTTGGGGACAGAGGCACAACTAAAACCCTCAGATCAGTTTACCTCAGAACGATTGTGAAAGAAATCGAGAAAAGAGGAGGAAGACCATTCATAACCGAAACAACAGGACTCGGGCTTACCAGAGATAGAGCAACAGCATTGGGGAGAATCGAGATAGCTGAAGAGAACGGTTACACTTCTCAAACGGTAGGCGCTCCGATAATCATCGCCGATGGCTTGCTAGGCTTCGATTTTGTGAAGGTGCCAATTAACGGGAAAAATCTGAAGGAAATTCATGTTGCGAAGACCTTCGAGCATGTCGACAAAATCATCTGTGCAACCCACTTTAAGCTCCACATGCAGGGGGGAATCGGAGGAGGCATAAAGAATATAGGTGTTGGATGCGTTGCTAAACCCTCTAAATTTGACCTTCATTGTCCCAACCCTCCGGAAATAAACGAAAACTGTACAGAATGTGGTTTATGTGTTGAGGTCTGTCCTGTGAATGCGATAGAGAATTTTAAAATCAATCGCTCGAAATGTCTTAAATGTACAGGCTGCAATGAGGTATGCGAATATGATGCGGTAACTATTGGTCCCTGGCTCAGTGGAGCAGACATCTGTGAGAGAATAGTCGAATGTGCAAAGGGAGTATTCGAGGTCGTTGGGAAGGAGAATTTCGCATTCATCAACTTCATGATAGATATAACCCCTCACTGCGATTGTCATCCGTACAGCGATAACCCCGTTGCTCCAGATGTAGGGATATTTGCCTCGAGAGATATGGTGTCGGTGGATGCAGCATGTCTTGATGTTCTGAAAAAGCTTGAAGCAAATAGGGATGCTTTAACTGGTGAGAAAAAATTCTGGGAGTGGACCTCGCCAGAAGTCCAGATTGAATATGCTGAAAAGCTTGGTTTGGGTGAGAAAAGCTATGAGATCTTCACTGAAGATTGACACCGAAAGATATAGCAGGCAGATAATGATTCCATATTTTGGACTGGAAAGCCAGGAGAAGCTTTTAAAGTCAAAGGTTCTCGTGGTTGGAGCTGGAGGTTTGGGCAGTCCAGTTATAATGTACCTTGCGGCAGCTGGGGTTGGAAATCTAACCATTGTTGACTTTGATACCGTTGAAAAAAGCAATCTCCAGAGGCAAGTCATCCATTCAGGAAAGATAGGCTGGAACAAGGCCGAATCAGCCAAAGATTTTGCCGAAAAACTAAATCCCGATGTAAACGTAGAAGCGATAAAAGATGAAATTGAGCCTGAGAACGTGATGAAAATAATCAAGGGACACGATGTAGTTGTTTCATGCCCAGATAACTTCAGAACAAGGTTTATTCTTAATGATGCATGTAGGATTGTAGATATACCCTTAGTTCATGCTGCTGTATTTGAGTTTGAAGGAGAAGCTATGACCATAAAATCAACCCCCTGCTATCGATGCCTTTATCCTGTAGCTCCTCCGTCAAAAACGCCAGGAATAATAGGGGCAACACCCGGAGTCATGGGGTGCATTCAGGCGGTTGAAGCTTTAAAGATTATAACTGGAATAGGTGAAACCCTCTCGGGATTGCTCAGGATTGATCTCCAAACAATGGAAATTTTTAACATCGAAGTGAGACCCAATAAAGAGTGCCCGATTTGTAGCGGCAAACTCAAGAAAATTCATCCAGAGAACTATTTGAATTTGTGCAAGGTTGTGAAGTTTTAGTGTCTTGTTTTAGTGTTTTAAATATTCTCATTTTTCCCACTTGTAGTTTCTGTCTTAAGGCCTAGATTTGGTGTATTAGGTTATCAGAAAGTTAAAGAAAAATATGAGTAACTGATATTATGGGTAGCTGATGTGGAAGAAATATATATAGCCATAGAAGATTTAGCCTATCCATATCTCAATCTTTTGAACTCCTCAACTATTCTAGGCATGATCTCTCCTGCTCTTCCATAAACGATGGCATCGAAGGTGTGATCTTTCTCTGTCGGTTCGAGATTAACCATCGCAAGCTTTGCACCACTCCTTTTCGCCATATCGGGTAGACTTGCAGCTGGATAAACTACGAGAGAAGAGCCTACAACAATAAACAGATCACATCTTTTTGCTTCTTCCATCGCCTCCGAGAGCACATCTGGTGGTAGAGGTTCGCCAAAGAAAACAACTCTCGGTTTTAAAAGATCACTCTTACATTTTTCGCAAAGAGGCTGCTTTTCTTCGAGAACCCTTTCGATGTATTCCCACTCATATTCTGCTCCACAATCTAAGCAATCGACGTAGCTCATCGATCCATGTAGTTCGAGAACCTTCTTACTGCCTGCGTTCTGGTGGAGCATGTCAATGTTCTGGGTTATCACAGCCTTAACAACACCCTCCTTTTCGAGTTCCGCAATGGCATAGTGTGCGGGATTCGGTGAGGCTTTCGTTTTGACTATGAGTTCCTTAGCAAATTCCCAGAATTTTGCTGGGTTTCGCTTAAACCCGTAAATCGATGCAACTTCTTCTGGATTGTATCTCAACCATAAACCATCTGTTCCTCGGAAGGTTGGTATCCCACTTTCAGCCGATATCCCCGAGCCTGTAAAAACAACGGCATGCTTTGCGTCAGCAAGCATCCGGGAAATCTTTTTAATCTGTTCTTCGATTATGTTGGTCATGCAAGTACCTTGAACTCAAAGGACAAAAAATTTATTAATTGACTCTTTGATGAAAAGCTAGGAGGGATTAAAACGGCGAGGAAAAGACATGCACGAGTAAAGGATAAATGGACACTGAAAAAGTGGTACACGCTCATAGCCCCAGAATACTTTGGGATGGGTGAAATAGGTCAGACTCCCGCAGATGAGCCGGAGAAGGTCTTGAACAGAGTTGTTGAAGTTACCTTGGCTGAGCTTACAAATGACTACTCAAACCAGAACCCTTACAAGAAGCTTTACTTCAAGGTTTACAAAGTCGCAGGAAGTAACGCTTATACGAGCTTCTTCAGATATGAGCTTGGAAGGGACTACATTAACAGTCTAACACGAAGGAGGACGACAAAGGTAGAGGATGTCGTTGATATAACAACGAGCGATGGATATGAATTGAGAGTTAAGCCCGTGGCATTTACAATAAGAAGGTGTAAGACCTCACAGAGGAGTGCGATAAGAGCCATAATGAGGGAAATAATTCTTAAATCCGGCGACATTAGCTTTGTTCAATTCATCCAGGAATGCATCCTTGGAAAGATTCCATCAGAGATCTATAAGAATGCTAAGAAGGTCTATCCACTAAGAAGGGTTGAAATAAGAAAGATAGAACTGCTAAAGGAGCCAAAAGGGATTGAAAAAGGAGTCGTTGAAGAAGAAGTAGAACCAGAGAAAGCCGAGGCTGAAGCTTAGAGATTGGAACTCAGTTAGAACCTCACTTTTTAATCTAACTTAGATTTGAATGAGAAAGATTGGCCTACTCTTGGTAGCGGTCATCTGGGCCTCTTCATTCATATTCATAAAATGGGGTCTCATCGAGCTGGGCCCATTCAACCTAGCTTTTTGGAGATTTTCGATTGCCTCGCCTTTGCTTTTTGGATACGTTTACCTGAGAAAAAGGAACGAACTCTTTAGTTTTGAAAGGAAAGATTTTATTTTACTACTAATCCTTGGACTTACAGGCGTCTCATTACTTTATGCTGTACAATTCATGGCATTGAAACTTACAACGGCCATCAATGCATCCATCCTCATTAACAGCTCGGTTCTTTTCATAGCTTTGTTTTCAATTTTCCTTCTTAGTGAAAAGATCACTCCAATAAGAGCATTGGGCATACTCGTTGGAATGGTCGGTATATCTCTTGTGCTATCGAACGGAAAACTCAACTTTTTCAGCGGCTCAACCTTTGCCGGTGATTTGCTAATGATATTTGATGGATTTCTCTGGGCGATTTACACAATTGTGGGAAAAAGTCTCTTATCGAGGCATGATGCTGATGCTTTGACTGCATGGGCTTTTTTAACAGGCATAATAACTTTGGTTCCCTTTTTAGCCTTCGAAGGAATTCAGATACCTGTGATGATGCTAAGCTGGGCCTCAATACTGTTCCTATCAATTCTCTGCTCCTTCGTCGCCTATCTTATATGGTACAAGGCTCTGGAGATGGAAGATGCATCAAAGGTGGCGATCTACATTTACCTGATCCCTTTTTTCACGGCGATAATGGCTTTCTTCATTCTGAACGAAGAGATCACAGTTATTAAAATTCTTGGTGGAGTTCTAACAATTTTGGGTGTATACCTGGCAGAAAAAGGATGATATAGGATGATATGGTATGAATTATTGAATTCGCTAAATAAGCAAAAGATTATTTAATTGACTAACCAATACAAAACATGGGATTTGAATGGTATACGAGCTTCGTTGATCTGGAATATGAGCCTTCGGAAGAGATTATATGTCATTTCACAGTAAAATCAGATCTCCCGATCGAGGAGGCTGCTGGAAGGGTTGCATCTGAGAGCTCAGTTGGGACATGGACAACTCTCACAGAACTTCCTGATAGAATAAGGGATCTCATGGCCAGAGTTTTTAGAGTAGATGGAAACAGGATAAGTGTTGCCTACAAAACAGATCTTTTTGAGGAGGGAAACATCCCACAATTCCTCAGCTCAGTAGCGGGAAACATTTTTGGAATGAGAGCCATAGAAGGCTTGCGGTTCGATGATTTTGAGATTCCTGAAGATTATGCAAAGCATTTTAAAGGTCCACAGTTTGGAATCGAAAGTATAAAGAAAAAGCTGAAGATATTTGAAAGACCACTCACATGCACAGTCCCTAAGCCGAAAGTTGGGTTCGATGCAGAAGAGTACGCAAAAGTAGGGCTGAATTCTTGGCTTGGAGGAATAGACATTCTTAAAGATGACGAAAACCTGTCGAGTCAGCCCTTCGTAAGGTTCGAAAAAAGGCTTGAAAACGTGATGAAAGCAAGAGAAAAAGCTGAGAAAGAAACAGGAGAGAGGAAAACGTATCTTGCAAACATAACTTCTGAAACAAAAGAAATGGAGAAAAGAGCTAAGCTCGTGGCGGATTTCGGGAATGAATATGTAATGATCGATATCCTAACAGCTGGATTTGCTGCATTTCAGACTTTGAGGGAAACTTGCGAGGATTACGGACTTGCGATCCATGCCCATAGAGCGATGCATGGAGCTTTCACGAGGAACCCAGAACATGGGATTTCCTTAGAAGTTATCACCAAACTCACGAGAATGGCTGGAGTTGACAACATGCACGTTGGGACTGGGGTGGGAAAGATGGCTGGTAGCAGAGAAGAAGTTCTCAGGCTTGCAGGAATATGCAGGGATGATTGGTACCACTTCAAAAGAGTTTTCCCTGTCTCGTCGGGGGGGCTGCATCCCGGTTTGATGCCGTCGATCATCGAGTTTTTCGGAACGGATGTAATAATCCAGGCCGGAGGAGGCGTTCACGGTCACCCTGATGGAAGTTTAGCTGGAGCTAAGGCGTTAAGACAGGCCATAGAAGCATCTTTACAAGGAATACCGCTTGAGGATTTTGCCGAAGAAAAAACCGAGTTAAGAAAGGCGCTTGAAAAGTGGGGCCGAATCAGTCCCAAATGACTTTTGATTAATTTCCTGTTCTCAGTAAGTATAATTTTTTTATTTTCTGGTTTAATGTAAAGAAAAACCTTTTTTGGTTGCAAAATAGGAAGAATTAAATACTAATGATCAGATATTCTTTTCATGAAAAATGTTCTGGTTGTTGGTGCTGGGACAATGGGACATGGCATAGCTGAAGTATGTGCTCTTGCCGGCTATAACGTTACCATTGTCGACATAAATGAAAACATTCTGGCAAATGCTGTTGCAAGGATAACTTGGAGTTTGAAGAAGCTTGAGGAAAAGAAAAAGATAAAGAGTGCTGATGAAGTGTTGCAGAGAATAGAAACGAGTCAGAACCTTGAAGAGGTAGCATCAAAGGCTGATTTTGTAATTGAAGCGGTAATCGAAAAAACTGAGGTTAAGCATGAAGTTTTCAAAACCCTTGATGAGAAATGCAAAGAAGAATGCATTCTTTCAACTAATACCTCAACGATTCCGATAACCGATATAGCGAAGGCAACGAAGAGAGAGGATAAGGTTGTAGGCCTCCATTTCTTTAATCCTCCAACACTCATAAGGCTGGTTGAGATAATAAAAGGAGAGAAAACCTCTGATGAAACCGTAAACGCAACGAAGAAGTTCGCAGAATCTATAGGAATGGATTACGTCATGGTTGAAAAAGACGTTCCGGGCTTTCTGATCAACAGGATCAATATAAGGGTTTTTGTCGAGGCTATAAGGCTGCTTGAGAACTTTAAACCGGAAGAGATAGATTCTGCTATCAGGTACAGAGCCGGTTTGCCAATGGGCATTTTCGAGGTTGTGGATTTCACGGGCGTTGATACAGTATACAATGTATTGAAGGAGGTTAATAAGAGGGGATTCAATGTTGAAATGCCTCCGATTCTCGAGAAGATGGTTGAAGAAAACGCCTTAGGGATGAAAACTGGGAAAGGATTCTATACCTACAAGAGCTTCTACGATAGAGCCAAGATTCCTAAAAAGTATGCATACAATGTAAATCCGCTTCAGATTCTTGCTCCAGGAATTAACGAGGCTGCATGGCTCTTAAGGAATGGAATAGCAACGAAAGAAGACATCGATAAGGCAACGGTGAAGGGAATGGCGTATCCGAAAGGGATTTTGAGGTTTGCGGACAGCTATGGTATAGGCAAGGTTGTTGATATTCTGAAATCAAGAAAGAGCAAGACTAAACTGGAAGAATATGTACCAGATCCACTTCTTGAGGAAATGCAGAAAGAGGGTAAGCTTGGGAAGAAGAGTGGAGAAGGATTCTACAAGTACAACTTTGAAAGGATTGATTTTGGGCCAGTTAGATACGAAAAACGTCATGACTACGCCCTTATTACGATGCGGAGGCCAGAGAAGTTGAATGCTTTGAATGAAGAGATGTGGGTTGGGTTGAACCAAGCGTTCAAGAGGGCAGAGGATGACGAAGATGTCAGGGTTGCGATATTGGCGGCTGAAGGAAGAGCCTTCTGTGCTGGCGATGACATCGCTGTGATGGGCTCGTGGAAGGATCTCAAGGATGGAACGGATTTCTTTGAGAAAATTGCCCTACCTCTCGTTAATACATTGGCATACTACGAAAAACCCCTGATCTCACTGGTTAACGGTAATGCCTTTGGAGGGGGAATGGAACTGAATCTCTTCTTTGATGTTGTTATAGCAAGCGAGAAGGCAACGTTTTCTGTTCCTGAGGGTTTGATAGGAGCAATGCCACCGATAGCCTCCTCTTTCGGATACATGTTATTTGGTAGGAAGATCGCGAGATATCTGCTGACAGGAGAGATAATGGATGCTGAGGAGGCAAAGGAACTTGGAGTTGTGGATTTAATCGTCCCACATGAGATGCTTGAGGAGGTTGCGATTGAGTTCGTTGACAAGATATCTCTACTGGCTCCTTTGTCAGCGAGGGCGATAAAAAGATCGATAAATGCTGTGAGGGATTCAATAAAGACTTCAATGGATATCGCCGCCAGAGAAATCGAGCTTTTAATCCCGACCAAGGACTTTGCTGAGGGTATGAGGGCTTTCGTTTCGAAGAGGAGGCCTGAATGGAGTGGTAGGTGAAGTTGGTAGGTTTGATGGTAGCCATAAAAGTTAAACCCAAAAGGAGGTAAGCATATGGCGGCAATTACTTCATGTAACGTTTATATTCCTGTGTGGAGGTTGGAGAGGGGAGAGATAACAAAAGCCACGGGATTTCAATCTTTAGGCGGGGAAAGGAGTGTTGCATGCTGGGATGAAGATACAATAACGATGGCTGTCGAGGCGGCTAGTGGAATTGTCGATGCTGACTCCATTGACGCATTAATTTTTGCATCAACCTCTTCTCCTTTTAAGGTAAAGCAGGCAGCATCTCTCGTAGCAACCGCCCTCGATTTGAAACCAGATATCTTTACGGCAGATGTTACCGATACCTTTAGAGCCTCAACCAACGCCCTGATTATGGCTTCTGAAATGGTCGATTCTGGAAAATACAAGAAAATCCTTGTAATTGCTTCAGAAAAAATTCCTGTGAAACCATCCACACTTTACGAACAACTCTTTGGGGATGGAGCTGTTGCCCTTACTGTCGAAAAGGGAAGCGATGGAAGCGATGGTGAGGGAGACGAGGGAGAAGTTGAAATTCTGGGATATTCATCGTATTCCAAACCCCAGCCAGGAGCGTGGATGAAAGCCTACGACGATTCAATGAAGGACTTTGATATGAGGGTGGATGCAAGATTTGGCTATGCTGCAAATCTTCAGGCTGCTGTTATGCCTCTCTTCGCAAAGATGGGTTTGATGCCTGCTGATATTGACAGACTCGTTATCTCCGCCCCCGACCCGAAGAGCTATGTCGGATTGCTTAAATCCGTTGGTGTAAAGCCTGAGGAGTTCTTCTTTGACAAGGTTGGAATCCTCGGAACAGCCCATCCTTTCCTCCTTCTGGCCCATCATCTTGCCAAGGAAGGTAAGATAATCCTCGGTAGCTATGGAGAGGGAAGTGATGCATTTCTGATTGACGTAAAGTCTCCTCTGAAATCCAATCTCGAGAAAATGGTCAAAAGCAAGAAGAAAATCGACTATGGAGAATATCTTTACTTCCGAGAGAAAATCGGAGAGAGAAGTTATCCTGACAGCCCATCTCCGGTTAAGTACTGGAGGGACAAGAAAAGCATCCTGAGATTCTATGGTATGAAATGCAAGAACTGCGGGATTATTAGCTATCCGATAGGCAGATGCTGTATTGAATGCGGGGCCAAAGATAACTATGAGGAGGTAAGGCTCTCTGAAAAAGGCAGAATTTATACTTACACGATTGATAATCTGCTCTCCCCCGGAAATTACAATGCCGACGGCGTTCACCCGCATGTTGTTGCCGTTGTTGACTTTGAAGGAGGTGGAAGGGTTTTCATGGAAGTCACGGACATCTATCGTGGAAAAGAAGAGATCGATGTGGACATGGAGGTTGAGAGGACGTTCAGATTCCTGAATGAGAAGAACGGGTTCAGGTATTACTACTGGAAGGTGAGGAAACCTAGATGAGGTGATTTTTATGGAAGTTGCGATTATTGGTACTGGAGTTACGAAATTTGGACATCACTGGGAGAAGGATCAGGAGGATTTGCTCGTTGATGCTGTTTATGAAGCCGTCAACGATGCAGGAATAGAGCTTAAGGATATAGAGGCAGTCTGGTGCGGAACCTTCTACCCATTCTCTGGAATAAGCGGTAACAATTTCAGCGATCCATTGAAGTTTTTCGGTAAGCCGATTTCAAGGGTTGAGAATTACTGCGCTACGGGTATGGATAACATCAGAAATGCTGCATTTGCAGTTGCAAGCGGGGCATATGACATTGTGATGGCTGCTGGAGTGGAGAAGTTAATGGATAACGGGAGCAGAGGGATTCCTTACATAGAGGGTATCTTCCCACCCTACATGCCTGCTGTATCTGCTCCAGGGATGTTTGCCTTGGCAGCCAACAGAGCGTTCAAAGAGTGGGGCTGGAACAGAGAAGATCTTGCTCTCGTAGCTGTTAAAAATCATTATAATGGAGCAAAACATCCAAAAGCCCATTTCAGAAGTGAAATAACCGTTGAGAAAGCCTTGAACGCTCCAATGATCGCCTATCCTCTCGGCCTGTATGATTGCAGCGCTGTCTCTGATGGGGCAGCTGCTGTTGTGCTGACAAGGCCCGAAATAGCGAAAAAGCTCGTCGGAGATGAATATGCTGTAATAAAGTCGATCGGCATGGCAGTTGAGACAATCCATCCGTGGGCAAGACCATCAGAAACTTTCCTGAGCTTTCCTGCCACCGTTAAGGCAGCGAAAATGGCTTACAAACAGGCAGGAATAGAGAATCCGCTGAAGGAGATAGATTTTGGAATAGTCCATGACTGCTTCACGATAACGGAGTTGATTAATTACCAAGATATGCAGCTCTGCAGACCAGGAGAGGGAGCCAAGCTTATCAGGGATGGTGTGACAGCGATAGATGGTGACTTCCCGATAAATCCCGATGGCGGGTTGAAATCTTTTGGACATCCAATAGCCGCTTCTGGTGTAAGGATGGTCTGTGAGCTTACGAGGCAAGTTTTAGGAAAAGCTGAAGGGTTGCAGGTTAAAGACGCTGAAGTTGGGTTTGCACACAACTTAGGAGGGCCGTATTCCGTTGCAGCAGTCTCTATAGTTTCAAGGCCCTAATTTTTTGGTTTTGATTATTTATTTTTAATTGAGCTTATTTTTATTTTCAAGGCTTGTTTCGATCAAATTGCCTTGGTCAACCAAGTCAACTAAGAGCGCTCATTCAGTTATCGCATCACCTATTGTGAGAGTGGATACGATGAGCATTACGGCTGAATATATCAGAATTAGCAATAAGGATCCTTTAACATCGTAAGCTCCAGCCACAATCGAAGCTGAGATGGCTGAAATGGTTGATGTAACAATTGGGAAGAGCAATGGAAAAAGGATAACTGGAAGTAGAAGCTCTCTCGCCTTTGATCTGATCACAAGAACAGATAGAGATGAAGTTATAATTACGAATCCCACGTTGCCTAAGGTAATCGAAACAAGAAATAGCGAGGGATCATGAATCTTGAGATCGAATAAGGCAACAAAGATCGGAAGCAGGATGAGCTCGATTATGAGCATTATCGAGAGGTTGTAAAGGATTTTTCCGAAGAGTATAGCCTCCGCCTCAGCACCCATTTTCAACCCATCGAGTGTTTTCTCATCAATTTCTCTCAAAAAGGCCCTGGCATAGCCGTTTATCCCCACGAATAGGAATACGAGCCACAAGAGTGCCGGAGCAATTCTTGGCACGAAGCTCGCAGGAATGGATATGCTGAAAATCGCGGTAGTTAGAAAGGCGAAGAGAATCATGAAGTTAAGCGTATTCTTGCTTCTGAGTTCAACTTTCAGATCCTTAATCGCGATTTGGATTGAGGAGGTAAGTACGCTGGAACTCAATCGATCACCCCATAGAGTTTCTTTACCCCAGAAAGATCATCAACTGCTTTGATTTCTTTTTCCAGCAAAATTCCCTTTTCACAGATCTTCTCAAGCTCCTCGAAATCGTGACCAGCCATCACTATTGTTTTATCTGAGAAATTCTCGTGAATATAACTCAGAATCGAATTTTTTCCTTCAAGATCTAAGCCTGATGTTAGCTCATCAAGCAGAAGGATCTCTGGATTCGCAAGTAGCATTCTCGCTATCGCAAGCCTTTGCTCCATTCCCTTTGAAAAGGAGGAAACCCTTTTGTTTCTGTGATCGTAGAGACCAACGATCTCTAAAATTCTTTGGACTTCAGCTTTCTCGGTTTTACCGGCTTTACCGGCTTTACCAATCCCATACAACTTTGCGTAGAAGTTGAGATTCTCAATGGCAGTTAAATCCCTGTAAAGGTAGCTAAAGTGGGATACAAAACCTATCTTTTTCCTTGCTTCAACTCTTTTCCATGGTTTAAACCCAAATACTCTAACTTCCCCTTTTGAGGGTTTGAGCTGTCCGGCAATAAGCTTTAGGAGAGTTGTTTTTCCCGCCCCGTTTGGTCCCACAATAGCTACTTTCTCACCTTCCTCAATTTCGAGATTCACATCTCTAATGGCAACCCTCCTATCGAATTTCTTCCATAGATTTTTTAGTTCGATTATATGAGCCATATTACTACCTTAAAACTACAAATTCCTCAAATTTAATCAGCTTACCCTATGTCAATCTTTTCCCCAAACTCTCTTTTTAGCAATTCAGCAATTCCTAAAGCAATTCCATCTACCTCGATATCATCACCCTTTGCAGCATCTCCGACAACGAAAAGGTTTGAATATGGGGTTCTATAACCCATATCAAGGCCACTTCTGACTCTATTTACCGGCCAACCATCAAAATAGCTCTGGATGGCGAGTATTTCATACTCAAAACCCTTCAAAAGAATTTTGAGATCTTCAAGACCAATTCTTATCTCTTCCTCGACATTAGATGTTATCATGGGTTGATGAGCCATCAGCAAGTGTTTGCCAGAAGGAGCTAGATTTGGATCGGCATTCGTCACTTCATTCATTCCCGAAATCCTTTTACAATTCAAAGTGAAGAGAACGCCGGTATGCCCAACAAAGGGTTTTTCCAGGGAAATTGAGTACTTTATACCTCTGCTTTCCACTTCTTCAGCATACTCTTCTCCCAGAAGTTTTCCGGTTGCTTGATGGCCGATGTTTGAGATGTACAGATCATATTCAATTTTTCCATTTTTGTTTTCAAGTCCTGTCACCTTTTTATTCTCGCTATATAACCTCAAAACAGGGTTTCTGAGATGGATTTCTCCATCATTGCTCTTTATTATCTCGGCCAACGAGTCTACAACTGCCTTACAACCTCCAATAGGAATTCCAGGGCCACCATATTTTACAACATTCCTGTAGATTGCAAGAAGCTTTGAGTACTTTATTTCTGCGGGCTGAATGCTTAAAGACCACCCTAAAAAGCTTTTTAGAAACTTTGCACTAAAATTATCGAGTTCTTTCTCATATCTGTCCATATAGGGGTTTGCTCTCAAAACTTTAAACTTTAAGAGCCACTTGAAGAATTTCAGCTTCGACCCTAAAGGAAACACGGAGCTTCTAACTGTGATCCTTTCATTAGTTTTTTCATTTCCGTATAGAGCCTCCCCTTCTGGCTCTGAATCTATTATCTCAACTTTCGAGCCAACCTTCCTCAGCAGAATTCCAAGAGGCCCCCTTTTCCCATGGGGAATCATGTGTAAAGCCCCGGTACTTATTTGAAATCCCTTGTATTCAAGATTCGTGAATCTTCCCCCGTAAAACCTTAATTTCTCGAATATGTCAACCTTATATCCTTTTTCAGAGAGAATTGCAGCTGTAAGAAGTCCGCCCAGTCCAGAGCCAATTATCGCTACTTTCATATTTTGTATTTTATCAAGTTTATCAAGAATATTTTACACAAAAGATCCTGAAATTTTAGCTCTCGAGCCATTTGACTTCTCACTTCTTTTCGTCACAACTTCTATAGCTGAATTAGGGCAATACATAATGCATTTCATGCACACATTGCATGTTTCGTAATCCACCTTACCCCTTCCAAAAACCTCAATTGCATCGTAGGGGCAGACGAGCATACAGAAGGCACATCCTACACAAGCATCGGTGATGAAAATTCTCTCCTCCATTTAAATAACTCCTTAGATCTTAGATAACTCCTAGCTCTGAAAGTCTTTCTGGCAGATACACATCGGTCACGTAGTCCAGGCCGTATTTGGCCAAAGCCTGCTGTTCAGACTTTTTCCTCAATTCGAGCTGCAGGTTCACTTCATTTTTCCAGAATTCGGAGTCAAACCTTGGATCGGAGAGAATGGAGTTCAACGCCTTTATATCCTCATCCGTCAGCTTGTCAGATGGCAAATCGTATTTCACTATGTCGCTTGGCCTTATTCCCACGAATTTTGCAGCTGGAGTTGCAAGGTATTCGGAGAGGTGGGCAGACTTGATCGATCCGTAGGCAACGCTTGCATATATTCTGTAGCTCCAAGGATCGCCATCCGTAAAAACAACAACTGGAAGGTCTAGCTCGGTATTCAGTCTCCTAAGCAATCTTCTCGTGCTTCTGGCAGGCTGACCTTTGAGATGCACGATTATAGCGTTGAATTTCTCATCGAACCCGTTCTCAATCAGCCTGTCACGCATACCACCAGTTTCAATCGCAATAACGAACTTCGCATCGTGATCCAAAAATTCTATTCTGTCCACATTAACTGGAATCTGATACCCTCCCTCACCAACATCCTCCTGGCAGTGTATCTCCCTGAATCCCCTTCTAGTTTCTTCTCTTATCCTTATCGGTCCGACAACAGTGGCTCCGTCTTCTTCCGGCCTGATGTGGAAGTGTTCTCTCTGGAAGTAGGTTATAATTTCCAGATCCTCGATAAGCCTGTCACTTTCAGGCTGTTCGCTGAATTTGGCGATCCCCCAGTTCTCAGATATATAATAAAGCTCTCTGAGTGTTGAAGATTTATTGTTATGGAGCTGATCTTTTAGAAAACCTATAACGTAGGCCATTCGCAGGAGTTGGTATGCTCCTTTTACAGATTTTGCACTTCTAACGCTCTTTCTATCGCCATAAACCCACACCTCGCTCCGTTCATCGAATTCGATGTTTTGCTTCGTTCTGGTTGCTATTTCTATCTCTGGAATTCTTCCATCCTTTATCTGATCATATATGCTTTCTGGGATCTTTAGAAGAGTTTTAAGGCACTTTTCTTCGATCTCTTTCAGCTAGAATCACCTCCCAAATCCATTCCAATGCCAAAATCCATAACTTCAGCTCCATTCAGAATCTCCCTCTCAATTCCTTCGACATACGGTTTCTTGTTAATTATCTTCCCTTTCAACGAATATCTGAGTGATTTCTCTCCATTTGGTGGAAGCTTTAAACTCCATAAAATGCTCGTGTGATTTCCAGTTTGGGAAATTTTTGCACCTTTATTATCTGAAGATACAACCTCTCCTGAGCATATTTCATAGATTCTGAATTCTTTTCTTGATTTTGTGAAGTTGAAAACCCTCAATTCCACTTCAATTAGTCCATCTTTTTCAGTAACACTTCTCTCAACATGCACGTTCCCCATAATTCTAGAAACGACCCTTCCAACATCTATCTCTTCTTTCTCTAGCACCTCAGAAACCTTCTTTGCAAGCAAAGGAAGCAGTTTGTTAAGGAGCTCTTCCTTACCCTTTTTCTTCTTGTATCTCTCCTGTCTTCCAATGTGTTCTTTAAGTCTCCTTCCAACCTCTTGGAGACCAAGTCGTATCTCTTCGAAGATTTCCGGAATCGCGGTTACAGCCTCCTTTGACTCTGAAGTGTAAGGAATGTTCGTTGAAGCTACGTGAATTAGAATGACTGCAGGGCCTATCGGGACTTCATTTCTGGACTGGGTTAAACCGTAGTTCTTCCAGTTTATGCTCTCGACGGCCTTCGTCAGGGCGCATCCACCCTGAGAATAGAGAAGAGGTATCTTATTTGCAAATCTGAGAAGCCTAACCCTTTCATCAGCTTTCAGTTCACCACCATAGCCAATCCCAACCTCAACGAGAAAAGGATTTCCAGAGAATACTTTCGGTTTCCTTGTTACTGCAAAAGCCCATTCAACGCTGAATCTGTTGATAAGACTCTTCATTATGAATTTTTCTCCAATAGGAGAGAGGCAGTCTGTAGGAGGTGGGAGAAAATCAGTTTGATTGAAAGCCTCAAGCAACCTTGTAACTTCATCCCTTGAAAGGTTCGATGGCCTTGAATTTGAATCCAATCCCGATTTTTCTAAAACCTCCCCAGCCTTTTTATCTCCAACCCTCACAAATTCAGTTCTCAGAAAGTTTAGAAGTGTATTCGCATTAGTTGTTTTTAGCATCCACATGAGTTTTCCGAGCTCAATGCCATGGGGGTGGGGAGGGATTTCTTTTGGTATCTCAGGAATCTCCTCGATTATTCGATTGAACTCGAATATCTCACCATCGGGATCGACAAACGTTATCTTTGCATGAGGATTTACCACAGCCGTTTCTGTGATGTATTCAAGAACGCTTTGCTTCCGTTCCTTAACATAAGCTCCGGCAATCTCAAGCTCGATTCTTGTCCCTCTAGGCCTGAACCATTCAATCCTTTCTTCTGAAACAATTTCAGGCTCGTTTCTTCTTGTATCGATGAACAGCTCTACTTTTATTGCTTTATCTCTTGGATCTGTTTTAGAGGTTATAATCGCTGGCTTGCCAGTTGTAAGCTGGGCATAAAGCACGGCTCCTGAAACCCCAATACCCTGTTGCCCTCTGCTCTGGCGAATTGAATGGAATCTCGACCCGTACAGAAGCTTTCCGAAAACCTTTGGAATTTGCTCCCTTACAATTCCTGGTCCGTTATCCTCTATAATTATCTTGAAATTTCCCCTTTCGGCTCTAGTAATCTTGACAAAGATGTCTGGAAGAATTCCAGCATCTTCACATGCATCCAAGCTGTTATCTACGGCCTCCTTCACACAGGTTATGAGGCTTTTTGCTGGGTTTGAGTAGCCGAGAATATGTTTGTTCTTTTCGAAGAATTCAGCTATGCTAATTTCCTTTTGTTTTTTGGCAAATTCTTCTGCGTTCATTTTTGCTGTGTTGAGAATTTTCCTAAATTTCAGCTCCTACAACCGTCTGGGTCTTTGTTACCCCTTCTATTGCTCTGATCTCATCTACCGTGTTGTTTAGTACCGAGAGACTTTCTGCTTCAATTATCACAACAAAGTCAAATTCCCCAAAGACGTGGTAAACTTCCCTTACAACCTTCATCGCCTTTATGGCGTTGTAGACCTCTTTTTCTCTCCCAGGGAGGACGTTAACCATCGTTACGCCAATTACCATGTTTTTGAATAAACCTGAATAAATTATAACTCTTTCGGCTACATAAAAAGTAAAAGGATCAATCGAGGTTTCTGCTCGGAAGATCTCATGTAAAACAGCGAAAGTTTTAAAAGTAGCTCTGCATTATTATCATATGCCATACAAAGGCTATACAAAGGCCATATGATGGCTCTTCTTTAAAAACCTAAAGAAGTGAGATAGTATGATACAGGATAAGATATATAAAGGAACCACAACGGTTGGAATGATTTGCAAAGATGGAATAGTGATGGGAACGGAAAAAAGGGCCACTATGGGTAATTTTATTGCCAGTAAAAGGGCTAAAAAGATTTATCAGATAGCTGATAGGATAGCGCTTACAACAGCCGGAAGTGTAGGAGATGCCCAATTCCTTTACAGGCTGATTAAGGTTGAAACTAATCTTTATGAGATAAGAAAAGAAAGGAGACCTACCGTTAAGGCTGTAGCAACGTTAGTTTCAAATGTACTCAACCAGACAAGATACTTTCCGTATTTTGTTCAACTCCTAATCGGCGGTGTTGATGATAAAGGGCCAGCAGTGTTCTCTATTGATCCCATCGGAGGTGCAATAGAGGAGAAGGATATCGTAGCAACAGGTTCTGGTTCACTTACAGCATATGGGGTTCTGGAGGATAGATACCATGAGGGCATAACCACCGACGAAGCACTTGAATTGGTTACAAGAGCGATTTACAATGCGATGAGGAGGGATTCGGCTTCGGGAGATGGGATAGATATTGTTAAAATAACTCCTGACGAATACGTGCAGCTCGAACCAGAAGAAATAGACAAAATCATAGAGAGGTTTGCGAGAAAGTAGTTAGAAGCAATTATGGGCTGTATACTGTTATTTTAATTTAAATTTCACAAAAATCGAAAAGAAACAAATGGGAAATTACGATTGGAATTGAAAGCAATTAAAGGGTTAAAACCGGATATGGAAGATTTGAAGATCCAAACGTAGGAACAATCATAGAAATCAACGGTAACGGTTTGATAAGATGGCAAGCGGTGAATACCTTTCGGAGTTAAGGGAAAGAGTTGTATCTGCATTACCTGTGGGGGTCAGAGTTAAAAATGTGGAGTTTGAGGGGCCGGTCTTAGTTATATATGTTGATAATCCCCAAGAGCTCGCTGAAAGCGGAGACATAATAAAGAAGCTCGCAAAGGATCTGAGGAAGAGAATAATCATAAGGCCCGATCCAAAGAACCTAAAACCACCAGAAGAGGCCAAAGAAATAATCAAGCAGATTGTTCCAGAGGATGCTCAGGTTTCATCCTTCTTCTTCGATCATGAAAATGGAGAGGTAATTATCGAGGCAGAGAAGCCGGGAGTGGTTATAGGTAAACAGGGTGCGATGCTCAGGGAAATAATGAAGGCAGTTGGCTGGAGCCCCAAAGTAATGAGGACACCTCCAATAAAATCAAAGACTGTAGACAGTATAAGACAGTATATTCTCGCAGCCAAAGATGAAAGAAAGGAAATTCTCAAAAAAATCGGTGAAAGAATTCATAGAGGGGCAATATATGAGGACAAATGGGTAAGAGTAACATTTTTGGGAGGTTCAAGAGAGGTTGGGAGAAGTTGTTATCTCCTTCAGACACCGGAGAGTAAAGTCTTGGTTGACTGTGGTGTGAATGTTAGTAACATCCACCAGTCTCCTTACCTCTATGTGCCTGAAGTTCAGCCACTCGATTCGCTGGATGCTGTTGTGATAACGCATGCACATCTAGATCACTGCGGACTGATTCCAATTCTTTACAAATACGGTTACAAGGGGCCGATATATCTGACCCCTCCAACCAGAGACCTTATGGTTCTTCTGCAGCTTGATTTCATTGAGGTGGGGGCAAGAGAGGGAAATCCAACGGTTTACGAGTCAAGTTTCATACGGGAAGCTCTGAAACATTCGATAACTATCGATTATGGAGTTGTTACGGATATAAGCCCGGATGTTAGGCTCACTTTTTATAATGCCGGACATATACTTGGTTCATCAATAGCCCATTTTCACATAGGAGAGGGGCTTTACAACATCGCATTCTCAGGAGACTTCAAATTTGAGAGAACAAGACTTTTCGATAGGGCAGAAACAAATTTCCCGAGACTTGAGGCTTTGATAATAGAAGCAACCTACGGTGGAGGACAAGACTTTCAACCAACGAGGAAAGAGGCAGAGGAAAAGCTCATTAGCATTATAAACGAGACAATAAAAAGGAATGGAAAGGTTTTAATCCCAACTTTTGCCGTTGGTAGAAGTCAGGAAGTGATGATGGTTCTTGAGGAGGCTTTAAGGAACAAAAAGATGGAGGAGGCGACTGTTTATTTAGATGGTATGATCTATGAAGCCACCGCCATCCATACAGCATATCCTGAATACCTGAATTCAAGCTTGAGAGATATGATCTTCCATCATGGTGTGAATCCATTCATTTCAGAAAGTTTCATAGCCGTTGATTCATCTTCGAAAAGAATCGATGTAATCGAGGAAGAATCACCCTCAATTATCCTTGCCACATCAGGAATGCTAAACGGTGGCCCTGTTATGGAGTATTTCAGGCATTTGGCTGGAGACAATAGGAACACTTTGATATTCGTAGGCTATCAGGCAGAAGGGACACTTGGAAGGAGAATCCAGAAGGGATGGACGGAAGTTCCTCTCCCTACAAACGGAAAGAGAGAGGTTGTAGAGGTAAAGATGCAGATAGAGACCGTTGACGGATTCTCGGGGCATTCTGATAGGAGACAGCTCGTTAACTACGTCAAATCTCTAAGTTCAAGGCCGGAAAAGGTAATAACCGTGCATGGAGATGAATCGAAATGCATAGAACTTGCCTCGACAATCTATAAGACATATAGAATCGAAACAAAAGCTCCAATGAACCTTGAAACCATAAGATTTGTGTGATCGGATGAACTTTAAGAGAATGGGTTTTAAAAACATTTTAAATGGGAAATGAAAAAAACAATCAGTTTTATCGGCTTTTCAAAATCAGGAAAGACGGCTATAATCTCAGAGCTCGTAAAATACTTCTCTGAGAGAGGTTACAGAGTAGGTGTTATCAAACATACCAACAAAAATTTCGAAATGGACAGAGAAGGAAAGGATTCTTGGAGGATTTATAGAGCTGGAGCTGATGTAATCGTGCTTTCCCCAGTTAAGATGGCTTACCAAATCCATCTCGAAGATTTAAATCTACAAAGTAACCCTCCCTCAAATAAATTCTCTAAAAAAGAACTCTCCCTCGAAGATCTAACCAGATTTTTTTCAGAATATGATATTATCATTACAGAGGGGTTTAAAAAGGAGTTTTGCAAGGGTATAGCAGTCGCTAGGAATGAGAAAGAGCTTAAAAAGCTTATTGATTTACTGGATAAAGAGGATAAAGAGACGAGCAATGAGCACAAAAAAGGAGATATTTTAGCCGTTGTTCTTACAAAAAGTGGCAGTCCTATCAGTCCCATCGGTCCTATAAACCCCAATATGCCTAAGTTTTTCTATCCCAATCAAATTGAAGAGTTGGCCAAGTTTATTTTATCTATTATAACGGAAAAATCGGATTAACATGAGTTTAAAGTGACAGCTATATAGGTAAACTACTTATCAAGAGAAGAGAAACATAAACGTATGAAACTGATTTGCACTTCTTGCGGAAAAGATTACTCTATGGATGGTGCCTATCAAAGGTGCAAAGATTGTAATGAGCCCTTGGAAGTGGAACATGTGAAGGGTAAGATCAAAGACTCCGAAATCGTCTGGGAGAGGTTCTCAGATTTCTACCCCTTTGTCAGTCAACAATTGATCGGTGAACTCAGCTTGGGTGAAGGAAACACACCAGTTATCCGCTCAGACAAGTTGTCTGATGAGCTGGGTAATGTAATATACCTAAAAGATGAAACCCAAAATCCTACTTGGTCATTTAAGGACAGAGGAACATTAATCGGCGTTATAAGAGCAATTAAGCTTGGTTACCAAAGAATAGGAACTGTTTCAACAGGAAACATGGCTGCCTCCATATCTGCCTACGGAGCAAGAGCAGGTCTGAAAACCACGATTCTTGTGAGATCAGATATACCTGAAGAAAAGATATATCCAATCGTGGTTTATAGCTCGAATCTCATCGAAGTGGAAGCTAAGTTTGGGGAAATCTACAGAAGGAGCTTGGAGATAGGGAAAGAGACTGGCATCTACTTCATAAATTCAGATGACCCGTTTAGGGTTGAAGGTTACAAGACTATTGGTTTTGAAATCGCCGAGTGGATGTCAAAAGGTGAAAACATCGATTACGTGGTTGTGCCCACAGGTTCCGGAGGACTTTTGAGGGGAATATTGAAAGCTTTTCTTGAATTAAAATCCTCAGGAGTACTATCAAAAATTCCTAAATTTATTGCTGTTCAGGCTGAAGGGTGTTCACCAATTGCCAAAGCCTACGAAAAAGGTGTTGATTACATTGAGGAAGTTGAAGAACCTAAAACGATAGCAGGAGCAATAGCAGACCCATCACCTCCAAGCGGAAATGAGGTACTGAGGAAGCTCAAAAAACATGGAATGGTGATGGCGGTTTCGGATCACGAGATCCTTAAAGCTCAAAGAATGCTCTCGAAAAGTGGTATATTCGTTCAACCAGCTTCTGCGACGACGATTGCTGCAATAAAAAAGCTATCAGAAAATGGATATTCTGGCAAGAAATTCCTGTGTGTTCTCACGGGAGCTGGAATCAAGGTTCTTACTGCGGTAAGGGAGATGTTGAAATTAGAAGGTTTTAGTATCCAAAAAACAACTCTTGAGGAGTTGAAATCCGCGTTGAAGTCCAATTAAGCTCTATATACTTTCAGATAAAGTTACATCTCTTAACATATTTTTTCCGATGATTTCTGCGAATAAATCTATAAATTGCCTCCCGGTATTCGATTAGAGCATAATTAGAGTATCGGAGTATAATTCAACTTTTAATAAGAAAAAATTTAATTAACCTTGCATTTCACTAAACTCAGCTAGATCAAAAGCCGCCGTAGCTCAGCTGGCCAGAGCGGGTGACTCGTAATCACCAGGTCGCGGGTTCAAATCCCGCCGGCGGCTTACTTTCTAATTCTGTTTCCTGGTCAAAAGAAGACATCAAGAATGTTATCAGAGATCTAAAGCTTGCAGGAGATACGGAGAGATACATCCGCAGCGTTGAACGGAGATTGAACCGATTCTCAAGGGAAATGTCTTACTCTTGTAATCTTGACGACATAATTATTTATATAAACGAAATTAAATCGAAATACAGCTACTCAGAACTTCATAAGACTGTTTTAGCGATAAGAATGCTCATGCGAGAGATCAGGGCTCCATTCGCTAGCCGTTTAAAGCTGCCAAAGAGACCTAAGCGGCGGAAACTGGTAATCAAGCGACAGAGGATCAGTTCGTTGTTGGAGAAAATCGATGCGGTCCTGACTGGGGTAAACAAACTCAGGCTGAAGTCCTGCATCTTATTGGGAGCTACATCAGGCCTCAGAGCCGAAGAGTTATACAGGCTAACTTTAGATGACATCAATGTAGATGAGAGGATTATCTACATTAAGGCAGAAGTAGCGAAGGATTTCGAAGATCGGGTAACATTCTTTACAGAAGAAGCGAAGGCTCAGCTTTTAGAATACCTAGAGAATATTTCCAGCTTGTCTAAACTGAGGCTCTTCTCCGACACGACGATCAGGAGAACTCTCCGATATCTCCAGCCAGACTTCAAGATAAAATTCCTCAGGAAATTCTTTTCTCAGCAAAGCGATAGGTTGGGGATGCCTACAGCAGTAAAAAAGATCTTACTTGGTCATGCATTGAGTGGAGATGTGGATTTGGTTTATTACGATTTCCAAGATGAAGAGGAGCTTAAGAAGATCTACGACAAGTACTGGAGAGATTTTAGCTTCTCTGATCAAGTTCTACAATCTTGAACTTGTCGTAGAGTGGGTACGGAAGAACAGGGTATCGATAGTCAAAACTTTCTATCAACCTCTCTGATGTATTCTTTTTGGAATATACTCCTTCTATCTTCTTTCCAGTTAAATCTTTCACAACTTTAATGGCATCTAAGAAATCATCATCACCAGCAACGATTACAGCGAGATCATAATGATTTAAAAAAGCTTTAACTGTCAGATCTATTGATAAAAGTACATCAACACCCTTCTGTTTTGTTTCTTTTCCTCTAATTAGTCTACCAAGTTTTACTTCAAAAGAAGTCAATTTCTGCTGGATGATTTTAAAATATTTTTCTTGCTCATTGTATTTTTCATCGCTAGGTAATACTATTGCGTCATAATAATATGTTCTAACAATTTCAGGATGAGCATAAGGCGAAAAACCATCTTGGATTCTAGATATTAAATAATTTAATGCTTGAAAGAAAATTAGAGGATCATCAACAATTCTATCACCAAACTCCTCTTTTAAAATCTTTTTCAAATAACCTCCATCAATAAAAACCATTACTCTTTTTGAGGGACTAATAATCATAATTTTACATCTCAGCAGATCTATAAAATCTTTTTTTCTCGATTCAGATCAACATTTTAGTTAACTTAGAATTAACCTCAAACACCTTACACCAATCTACAAGTCGTGAATTTGGTGGTATTTAAAGTCTAATTTTTTTTGCTATCGGCGACCGAAAATTCATAAACAGTTAAGCCTGCTAGTCCACGAATGTTTTAAAACTAAGTAGTTCGTCAATTTCCGAAGAAGAAAATTTTCCGTACTCATTTCAGTACCAGAAATTTGGATCATTTTGCCTTGATTTGTTTTCGACGTTTAACGGTTAAAAATTGATTTCTATTCTGCGGATGCGGAGTGAAAATCGTATCCAAGACTTTATGAATTGACTTATAGATGGTTTGAGGCTCGCTGTTCAGCGGTTTTTTGCTTAAATGGAGGAATTAAAACCCTTAATTACATTACTGTAATCGCTCTTTTAGAGTCTATCCTCAAGACTATTACGAATATTAATTCGATTTTTGTCGAAGAAAATGGAGCTTAAATTAAACTATCGAAATAAACTGAACCGTGTGTAGTTCGAATTTTAGATTAATTTGTATGGGTTTGATAACAAACACTTCACTTTTACTTAGACCAATAGATTATTCATGTCTATTTAAAAAGTCTAAGATGAGGTTTGGATTTGGACTTTAGAATTTGCTTAGAGAGGTGAGATAAAGATGGATGAGGTCGTAAAAGTTCGGAGACAAAAGATCTGGCGGATTAAGGAAAGCAGAGTGATTCCTCTACCAGCTTGGTGGTGCAGAGATAAGGCGAGGAATGACGAGGTCTCCATTAGCATAACTAACGATGGAAATCTCCTGATCAAGCCAGTAGAAGATTAGCCGTGAAGACCATGAGCTCTTTCAGCGTTAAGAGGTATTCCTTGGAGAAGCTTGAACTGGAGCGTAAAATGAGAGTGATTGATGTCGTGGACGAAATAACAATGCTTGTGAGTTCCTTAAACAGACAACTTGGGCGAGAAGATAAAAAAGCGATGCACGCTATCTCAATGGAAATTTCAATCAAGATCTCAACATTAATTCAATTATTGAATAACAAAAATAAAAAAGAGGATGAGAGAGTATGATTATGTTCTCTAATATATTAGAGCCCTCTAACAGAACTGTTGTTAGAAACTTCTGTTATAGTACTAGGTTATTCCTGTTATTTATTTTTAGAAAAGAAAGACAAGCAATTCTAACAGGACTTTCTGTTAGAACTAACAGAGTTTTAAGGTGAGCTTATGCAAGGGTGCATGTCAAGATCGTTATACTTAAGGATAGATCTCCTGGAAGAAGCAAAGAGGAGAAATATTAACCTCAGCAGGTTAGTCAATCAGCTTCTTGAGAACTACCTCTATGGAAACAACAGTAACGTTTCTCAAGACCTCCTTAAAATCATGGAACTAAAACAACAGATTGAGGAGATTAAAGAACGAGTTTCTAAGCTTGATGAGATTGAGGTACAATTGGACGAATTAATAAAAGAGAAAAAAGAGGAGCAGGAGATCCAGCAAGCCGAAGAAGACAGCCATCTTATCACACTCATAAAAGAGCATCCAGTTCTTTCAAAGCTGAACGATTTTTGGACTTTTAAACACGAAACTGAGAAAACTGGAAATACGGTCGAAGGAGTTGTTAATACGAACCTAGATGTTTTTGCTCAGAAGAACAACATAAGCCTCAGGAGGGCCCGGGATCTCTTTTTCAAAGCATTTCCCGAGATGAGAGAGCAGATTAAAATTTGAGTTTAAAATGACTCAATCTCTTGGATCCTCATGATCACATTCCTCATTTCGCTAAAAACCATTAAGGAGGTGATGAATTGAGAAAAGCGGCAGAAATAAAGCTTGAACTTGACAAACCGCTTGAGATAGAGATAGAGATAAATGAGCCAATAGAACTTAAGACGCCGAAATACATACAGCACGACATCCGTACACTGTTGACGATTCTGAGAGCGATCGAGGATAAACTTAGGAAGATAGACATCAAAAAAGAGGGAGAAGCTTACCTTACATCCGCATTAGTTATATCGAGATTAAGCATATGTCTCTCCGAAGCGGGTATGCTCTTTAAACAAATACGGATAAGTCAGTTTGACTTCAGAAAGATGGTAAAAGAATTCTTGAGGGAATTAGAAGAGAAACCCAGTAGTGAGGTCGAGAGATATGAAGAAGCGGATAAAGAGGCTTGAAAGAGCTATAAAACCAACGATCGACTTAAGCACTAAGGGACTTTTGGCATTCCATCCCAAATTTATTGAATTTCAAGAAAGTATCTACAATACCATTTGTGAGGATTGTAGGAGCGAAATTAAATCGAAATTCAGTGAATACCTCGAAGATGTAAAACACCTTGAGAAAGAACTGAGACAACTAGCGTTGCAGGCGGATCCTAGAGCACTTAAATGGCATGTTGACGAGGTCGAATTCATACGAATTTGCGCATCTGCTCTGAACAGGCATAGGAGTTGCCGCGAAGCAGTCATCAAGACTCTAGAGGTCGATTGAGTTTTTAAAGTCAATTGGCTTAACAACCTTAACATGGCGCAAAACAGACTTAACAGCTCAAGCTCTGGATCCAACGGAAACGGGCAATGTAAGATCTGCAGGAGCCCGTATAGGGAACAAATCGACCGGATGCTCCTAGAGGGCAAAACTTCTGGCGAAATAATCAGGAAATTCCCCAATCTTGGATTGAATCGAACAAATATCTTCAATCACAAGAAACACATCACACCAGTCGAGTTAGAAGAATTTAGGCAAATTAAGCTTCGCAAGATTGACGATCTGCAGTCCTTCATCGAGCGAATAGTCCAGGAATTGCTTTCGAAGAGGATCCAGCCTACTACAGTAAACTCACTTTCTCGACTGCTAAATCTGCAGCTCAAGACAATCGAATTCTCAGAGCTTGAGGAGCGAATTTCGAAGCTGGAGAAGCTTGTTGAAAAAATGAGGAGGTGATTTAGTTTTGTTAAAAAACAAAGTTGAACGGTTGGAGAAGCAAATTCGAACTACAGAGAAGCCCGAAATACACATATTTTGTTCGAATCTGTTCAAGTACGAGAACCAAGCCAAGAGTGAAGAAGAAATGAGACAAATTGTTGCTCAAAGCTATGGTTGCAAGGATTTCGACGAACTTGAGCGATTCTACGAGGTCAGGATATTCAACTTTCAGGTACGCAAAGTGAGCCGGGATGAGGAGGGCAATATCGTAACTGAGGATCCAGGAGATGGCAGCATCTATTTCATGTATTATATGGTATAGGGCCCTGTTTTTAATCCAGTAGATAACGACAATCAATATCTATACCTAATTTTTAAATAGAAAAATAGCTAGATTATTTTGGTGTTTAGAAGACGGAGAAAAAATAGAGAAGAGAGTTATTTGGAGGAGTTGGTTTTTGCGGTTACCTTACTTGCAGGTGTGTCGGCAGCTTTATTGAAATTGGTGGAGTACTCCAATCAAAACATCTTAGCCTCGATGTATATCTTGTAATGCATACTGTCGTGTTTATTTTGATATTTGAGGGCGTAGTACTGTTATTGTTTTTGCTGACAAGAGGTTACTCAATTTGGACGTGGGATAAAAAACGAAAAAAGCAATTGGAAGAACTTAGTGGAGTTTTAGGTTTTTTAATGTTTTTAATCCCAATAATTATGTTAACATATATTTCTCTTACATTTATTTTTACGTTTTATTTTAGAAACTGGAAGCTATCATCCGAGGCGATAAATGTAATGGTATCTTTAATTGCAATCACTTCTATCCTTATCGGCTTTTATTTTGGAGGATATGATTTAAAATTTTTGAAAAACTTAATTAAACGTATAAATAGCAAGATTGAAACTACCGCTAAATTAAAAATTTTTTTAGGGTACGTCTTTGTTATATTCTATTTCCTTGTCATTTCATTTTTTGTAATTTTTCTATGGCATTTGTCTTACTTTTTACTGTGTGGTTCTTATTCAATTGAGGTTATTCATTCCCCACGTACTGAAACTGATGTATTGTCTCTCATGATAAAAGATACAGGCCAACCATCAGGCAAATGTTGGATAACTTTAAGCAAAATAAATGAAACTGATAAAAATTATTTCCAACAGATTGATTTCATAATACTAGAGGAATCGAAAAACTCTTCCACATATATGTCAGGTAGGAAGAAGGACGGAATATACTATTTGTTCATTAATACCTCTAATCTGCCACCAGGGTATTATCTGTTGCATGCTGAGGTAACTCTATCTAGAATTAAAAATTTTGAACTGTTTACATCCAAAAAATACGATAATTTGCTGTTTTATCTCCCTTCGAGAGAAAGTGATCAGAAGACGATGAACCTCATCGGCTACTGAGATTGACCTATCCTTAAGAAGTCTGTTGCAGTGAACCAATACCGTGAAAATGCCTCGTCTTCGCTTGCTTTGAGCTTGGTCTCGTAGGCTTCTCCCCCTCACATTTTTTTAAATCCAATCGGAGACCAGGCTACTTCTGCTGCTCCCTCTAACTCTTCAACTATAAAATATCTCATGATTTTATAATTCTGTTGACGATCTGATTTAAAAAGTCTATTTTCGCACAAACTAACATGTCCACAAAAACTGGGTTTGTTCGGATAGATCGGTCCTTACTGGACCAGTTGAGAAAAATTGCTGTGGAGAAGCACGGAAAACTTCACGGCAGTCTGAAGGCTGAGATCGACGCCGCCATAGAGGAGTATTTGAGAAAAAACGAGGAAGGAGTGAAAAAATGAGTGGAATAGAGCTTAGTGAAGGGGATATAGAGTTGATCAAGGCCCGAGTTTACGAGGAACTCTTTGGCGAGGAGTACCCTGGAAGAAGAGAGAAACTTCTGGCGTATGAAGAGAAGAAAGAGAATCTCGAAGCGGTCGAGAAACTCTCAGAGCATGAAGCCCTGATAGACTACACCAGTTTCGAAGAAGAAGTTAGAGCTGAACAAGCAAAGAGAGACGAAATAGACCGACTTCTCGGGATAAAGAGGTGATAGGATGGCTTTTCGGCCTGATTACGGTTTCGTTCACAGGTATTTGAATGATGCAAGGGACAAGATTTTCAAAGAGATTACGAGCGTTGAAGGGCAGCTTAAGGCTGCTTTAGCCGATGAAGTTAGGCAACAGCTCAGGGAAGAGAGAGCGAGATTTTATTCCAGACTCCACGATCTCACCAGCCTATCAAAACGCAATGTAGATAGCTATGTAAGGATTCTCAAAGCTATAGAGGAAATAAAGAGGCAGGTCGTAAGAGATGGTAGAATAAACTCAAACCTCGCTCACCTGAACACATCTGGGCGAAATCGTTCAGTTCGCAGAGGTCTACAATATTCTCATGAAGAACAAGGGCCAGCTTGTAGATTACATGCTGTGATGGTTATGATCCTCAACTCTTTTTTCGGTCGTGTTTTCAACCACCAAGGAAGTAGAAGCGGAGTGGAGCTCCACACTCTTCGGGCTAGATGGGTGGGGATTTCCCCACCTTATTTTTTAAATGACTTGTGAGGAGGTAGAAATGAGTGAATTCACGTTCAAAATCAAAGTTGGCGGCAAGGAAGAAGAAATCGAAATAGCCTCGTTGAATGCTGTCCTTGAAGTATCCAATCTGTTCCAAGAGTTCAGCAGGAAAATAATTGAGGTAGTCGAAAAAGCTACTCAGAAAGATGCTAGAGTCTTAATCCGGTTGAAGGAACTGGAAAATGCCTCAGCAATCTCACCAACAGAGATTAAACAGCTCATTGAGGTTTTCAAATTCGGCGAAAATCTGTCAAAAAAGATCCACAAAGTGGCAATAAAGTCTTTGAAAGACTTTCGCAAGCTGGAAGCGGAGATCGAGAAGGAGGAGAAGAGATTCTTGAAAAAGTTGGTCTCAATAACTCCAATTTAATTTTTGGAGGGTGGTGAGAAGTGAACATTGAAGATATCGTAATAAAGATCAAGGGGGATGTAAGAGGACTTGAGACGGCAATAGCGAAAGCTAAGGGTCTCACTAAGGAATTTGGTTCATCTTTGTCCAGTATTGGTAAACATATGCAAAAAGCTGGAATGATGATGACTGCCGGAGCAGCGGCAGTTGGAGCAGGATTCGCTTTGGCTGTCAGAGAAACAATGAAATTCGAGGATGCGATGGCGAATGTCCGCAAAACGACAGGAATGAGCAAAGAGGAACTGAAGGAGCTTGAGAAGGGGTTAAGGAAACTAGCAGCGACAATACCTCTCAGCCATGAAGAGCTTGCAAATATAGCCGCTGTAGCTGGCCAGTTAGGTATTCAAGGTGTGGAGAACATCCTCAAGTTCACAGAGACCGCTGCAAAGATGGCCACAGCTTTCGATGTGCCTGTTGAAGAGGCAGCTTCGGCAATGGCAAAGCTCGCGAACATATATAATATCCCGATAGCGCAGATAGACAGACTCGGATCCGCCATCAATGCTTTGGGCAACACAACGGCAGCCTCTGAAGCAGAAATTATCAGGGCCATGTATCAGATCGGTGCAGCTGGAGCTCAGCTTGGTGCGACTGAGAAACAGATAGCGGCAATGACTGCAACCCTAATTTCAATGGGTATGGCCCCAGAACGAGCTGGAACTCGTTTGCAGTCGGCATTCAACCAAATGACAGCAAATCTCGACAAAATGGCAGAAGATATGGGTATAACGGTGGATAAACTTAAGGAAAAATTTGCAGAGGATTTCTATGGAACCCTTATGGAATACCTAGACACCCTAAGCAAAGAATATCCAAACAAGCTTGAATTTCTGAACAGAGCAAATAAGGTCTTTGGAACTGTTGGTTCGAAAGCTGTTTTATCTCTCGCACAGGCTTATCCTGCCTTGACGAAAAACGTTGAAACTGCAACAAAAGCCTACAAGGAAAACATAAGTTTAAATCAAGAATTTGCAGCAAGAACGGAGACCCTATCGTCCAAACTCCAAACTTTGAAGAATATGTTCATGGACATAGGCATAGAGGTCGGTCAAACGCTTGTCCCGATACTCAAGGAACTGATTCCAGTAATCAGAAAACAATTACCGAATTTGAAGGAGCTGGCGGTTACATTTACCAAAGAGCTAATCCCTGCATTGAAGCCAGTCGGAAAGATGATTCTGGACTTGGTGAAGTGGTTCAACAATCTCCCTGGTCCAGTCAAGGAAAACATTGCAAGGTTCGCGGCATTGGCAACAGCATTCGCTGCGGTGGCTGGGCCGTTACTGATGGTTGGAGGAGGAGTTTTACAGCTGATTGGATCCTTGGGCGGTCTCTCCACTGCCGTCACAGCTCTGGCTGGAGTTGGTGGAAGTGGAGGGATATTAGCGGCCCTTCCCCTAGCTCTTAATCCAGTTACCCTCGCCATTGCAGGAGTCGCAGCAGCAGGAGTCGCCTTATACTTTGCATGGACGAATAACTGGTTCGGCATCAGAGACAAAACTAAAGCGGTGATAAACGCAATCACGAAGATCATAGGTCCGTTCGCTAATTTTCTCAGAGAAACGATTGGAAGAGCTTTAGAATGGTTAGGCATAAAATTCGACGAAACGAGAGCAGAGTTCGATAAAGTTGGGGATTTAATCATCGAAGACCTCGAAGATGTATCGGTTGCACTGGAGGAAGTCACAGCAGACTCGAGCGTATTCAGAAACGAGATTAACTTGGCTGTAACTCACCTTAATAGCTTTGGCCAGAGCTTGGAGTTAGTAACTCAAAACGCTCGGGTTTACGAGGAAGAGATCCAGCGAATGAAGATGCATCTTGGAGACTTCTCAACGACGATTAATATAGTGAGTAACACGGTGGACAGCTACGCTGATAAGACGGCAGAAGCCATGAAGAAAGCGACAGAGGCGACTAGGATACACCTCACCGAGGTAGAGAAGTTGTTCTGGCAGTGGGGAGACTGGGAGAAAGAATACGCTAGGACGATTCTAGGTGGATATGCAGCGGTCACAGGAAAATATGAACCATCAGCAATTAAAGAGAGGACTACTGAGGCTTCTTATCTGAGGGCGTTAAAGAAAATATCTGAGCAAGCTCCGGAGCTACTGAAGCAATATCTCTATCCTGGTTCACCAGCTTTAGGGGCCCTCAAGCGAGCAGGGATTAAAGTAGACCTAAAAGCAGATGCGAAAGTGATAGCGAGCGGGTTGAAGGAAGCTCTCAAAGAGACCTCGCTCACTGCTCCATCTCAGACAAATGTCCAGAATAATATAACAATCAACGCAAAAACGACTGCCAGTGCTAGAGAGATCGCTAGAGAGGTTGATAGAGTTCTCACGAACAAGATCCTTGCTGCTAAGCTAGGGGGTTAGAAAATAGCTGCATTCCTGAATAAATTTATTTAACCTCGCTATTTTTTCCTCTGAGCCTGGATCCAGGGCCTAGGTATATTCTAATACTTCTTTCGCAGTAGAACCGGTCAGAGAATAAAATAAACTCGGTTATAAAATTCGATTTTGGAGAATAGAGGTTGAATGGCATTTCATTTACCCGATCGCTTTCGATCTACTCTAAAATGCTTTTTGTTGTATCTATTTGCTTTTAACAAGATTCAACTTCATATTGTTCTCTACTAACATCATATTTGTACACCAAACAAATATCTCGATAAAGAAGATTGGCAACTTTAATCTCAATTTTTTTAGGAAAGTTGTTTAAATCAATTTTAACTGCTTTGTCTACTGGAATTACTTTAGTGGTTAGTCGCATTGGCTTATCTTTTAAAAGAAACTCAGGATCAAGAGTTGGTTGTATCGACTCACCATTAACGTGAATGTCCAAAATGCGAACTGGATATTTTGATAGGTTATGTATACTGCAATAGGGCTTCTTACTAGGGTACTCTTCAATTTGAATATCTACAAACGGTTTTTTATCGATTTCAGCTAATTCGGCTTGTCTGCTTATTAATAAGGTTTGTTGTTCAGAAATTCTTGCCTGAATTAATATGACGACAATTAAAACCACATTAATTATTATTCCCATTATTTTAATTCCTATTTCGGTTATAACTACATTTGATACCAAACCTGAAAGGACATCTGGCACTAGGAAAATTAAATTTAGTATTATCCCGGTCAATGGTAACAGCAACAGTAATAATACAAATCGAGGAATTAGAGGTTGATCCTCCATTTTTTTCACCTTAGGCTTTTCTTATGAAGACCTCCCCGTCTTTCTCAATGAAGACGATTCTATCTCCTGGATCCAGATCTAGCTTGAATCTTACGATTTTGGGAATGGTAATCTGCGATTTCTTGCTCAGTTTTGCTATGTCTAATATAGTTTCTTTACTTTCCATGTTTGTAAAGTTTGTAAAGAAAACTTTAAATACTTTGTTGTTCGTAAAGAAAGTAAAGAAAGTAAAGAAGTGAGAGGATGGGAGGAGTTGAAGAAATATTTAGGAAAGAACTGAAGGGCTTTCGTGGAGACGGCAAACCGCAGTTCTACAACAAAACGGTTTTCTCCGAGGGCTTGGAGTACTCGACGTATATGAGAGTAAATGGGTATTTTCTGATATTCGGAGCTTGCGTTAAGAAATACTATGGCAGTCGAAAGAAGTTCTCTGGGGAGACCTGGGTGTTCAGTAGTTATCCAAGATACATGCTGCATGAGGCGTTTGCTGATAATCTTGAAACCGGAGCATGGGGCTCAGAAATTCTATACGAGCGAAGGTTGTCTAAGGAGGAATTTTGTCAAGTCTTCATTGAATTTGCCGAATGGTTCAACCAAGTAGAAGATAACTCACTTGGCGTCCTAGAGGTTGTGGATCTCGTTAGAGCTTACTTTCCAACTCGAGGGAGGATGATATGAACAAGTTTAGACTGCTTGAAATAGCCTCGGAAGGATTTCAGGCCCTTGAAACAGCAAGAACGAAGTTTGCAGCCATAGAGGTCGATGTCGAGGAGCTTAGCAGGATTAAAGAAAAGCTCTTTCAGGAAGTTGTTAAAAAATTGAGAAGTTTTTAATTTTTTCTCTTGTTTTCTTTCCCCAAGATTTATTTGGATTCAAGCCGAGATTATTTGAGAATGAATTGAGGTTGAAAACATGACCATGCCCCCTCAGAAAGTCAAGGTGAAATGTCCTCGCTGTAGGACTGTTTACGAAGACTGGTTCCGGCCGAGCATCAATCTGACTCTCATGCACTATTCAAAAGAAGAAATCGAAGAAATGGCGACCGTTTGCTGTCCTGAATGCGGGAGAAAGATTTGGCTCACTTCACTAGTTGTTGAGGATCCTGAGTCATGGCTGTGGTTCGAGTCTCGAAGATGCTTTGGATCCAAGAGGGTTGGATCCAAGAGAAAGATGCTCAGGCGGCGGATTAGGATCGAATGGATTGATTAAAGCTAATTTTTACTATGGAGAACTTCTTTGTCAAACTTCTTCGTCAGAGCGAATTTGCTACAAACAGCTATTGGGGTTGTTGTGGTGTCTAAGAGTTTGCAGTAGGCCTCGTCTACAGCCTCGAGATAATGCTCGCAGAGATAACAGCAAAGCGGCAAGAGTATCAGCTGTCTCATAAGCGGATTGTACGACCTGAGGAAAAGAGATTTTAGGCGGTTGTGCGGTTTTGGGCCAGTTTGAGCATAGTCGATTGGTTTGAATCTTGACGATTCTTGACAAATCATAACTGTTAAGTAAGTTGGATTTAATTCTTTCCTGAGCGGTGAGCGGCAGGTGGGGGGTTGAGGTAGTTTAGCTGCTTTAAATGGCTTTATATAAATTTATTCGGAGAGATAAAAATGAAAAAGAGGAGTTGCATATATATTGATGCTGATTTGCTTGAGTTTGCTAAGAAAAACAAGATAAATGTTTCCAAACTTGTTGAAAAAGCACTGCTAGAGCTTAAAAATCCAAATACGACTCGTAATCACCAGGTCGCGGGTTCAAATCCCGCCGGCGGCTTATGCTTATGTTTAGAACTTGGTGTAAATAAGGTAAGTATCAGTTATTTGAGACAATGCTCACTGATGAGTATGACCCATTTCAATTTCAAGATGCTTTTCCAAAGTATTTTCGAATGCAATGTTTATTAGTTGCTTTATTCTTGCCACAGCCTCTTTTGGTGCTTTTAGATACCTTTCAGCAACCTTTTTACCCCTCCCCTCAAGCTCTTCCGGCTTTACGACCTCATTTACTATCCCAAGCTCATATGCCCTTCTGGCACCAAAAGTCTCTCCGAAGGACATCAGCTCAAAAAGCCCTCTTTATACCTACATGTCTTGGGAGGAAATACGATATTCCAATATCGGGGCTGAGTCCAAGGCGAATAAACCCTCCAAAAAAGATTGTGTCCTCGGAGGCTATCGCGTAATCGGAAGCCAGAACGATACTAAAACCGGCACCAAATGTAAATCCTCTGGGCAAGGTAATAACAGGTTTAGGTAGATCCCTCATCTTTTTTATCACGTCGAAGTTGATAACTGAGCCATGTCTTTCAAAGAAATCTTTGTTTCTTAAATTTTCAAGATTATCTAGAAATTCTTTTACATTCGCACCCGCACAAAAGCTTGGACCGTTTCCAGAAATCATTATAACTCTTACAGATCTATCCTCACATAGTTTCAACGCCTCTGCAAACTCATCCGTCATTTTTAGACTGATCGAATTGTGATATTTAGGCTGATTGAAGATAATCCTTGCAAGCCCTTTTTCCTTTTTAAAAATAATTGTCTCAAACTGATTAGAGTCCATGTCAATCCCGCTCAACTTGGTTTTGCATAATTATCTCAACTGTATAGAATTTTTACCTTTTTAATCCTCGCTCCTTTCAGCCTTCTTTTTTTTGCTGAAAAGTGTAGAAAGATATGCGAGATAGGCATCTAACTGAATTCGTTCATTTGAGCCCTCTGTAAGACGAAAATCTACTTCGCCAAGTTTGTCAATGAGAATCACCTTCAGTTTTTCATCGAAATTGGAGGAAATTATTTCTCTGAAAAGCTGGTTTACCACATCCTCTCCTGACATTCCGTATTCAACAAGTAGTTTTTCAAGTGTGCTCCTTGCCTCGAGGAAGTTTCCATTTAAAGCTAGATCAAGAACATCTCTTAACTCTTCAGGTCTCGCAGTTGCAGTTATCTGAAATATCGCTTCAGCATCAATTTTTTCTCCAAAGGCAGCCGCTCCCTGCAAAGCGTTGATTGCTTTTCGAAAATCCCCTCCTGCAACATAGATCAGAGCATTTAACCCGTCTTCTGTAATCTTTAGGTTCTCCTTTTCTGCAATTTCTTTGAGCTTAGCTTTCATGGCCTCCTCAGAAATCGGTCTGAACTTAAAAACAGCACATCTGCTCTGGATTGGTTCGATAATCCTACTGACGTAATTACAACTTAAGATAAATCTACATATCCTCGAATACATCTCCATTGTTCTTCTGAGAGCAGCCTGAGCGTCAGGAGTTAAAGCATCGGCTTCATCAAGAAATATTATCTTGAATGGGGCCCCTCCGATAGGAGCCGTTCTGGCAAACTCCTTTATCTTGTGCCTTACAACATCTATTCCTCGCTCATCGCTTGCGTTCATTTCAATGAAGTTATCTCTCCATCTTTCTCCAAAAAGGTCCCTTGTAAGGGCGATGGCTGAAGCTGTCTTTCCTGTTCCTGGAGGACCCGAAAAGAGAAGATGTGGGATATTTTTTTGAGTAACGTAACCTTTCAGTCTTTGTACAATATTGTCCTGTCCTACGATTTCATTGAGAGTTCGTGGTCTATACTTTTCTACCCAAATTTCAGATTCAAGCATTGTTTAAAAAAAATCAGAAATGTATTAAAAAATTTGCATTCTTTGATTAATTTTAGTTAGGTTCTTATTTAGCTTAGTTAGTTTAGCCTTTTTTTAATTGCTCAATGAATTCATCAACTGGAACGGCGGGCATCGTAATCGTTCTTACTGTACCCCTTGATGCGAGCTCCGTCATGGCTTTTGCAACCACAACATCACTTTCAGCTTCCACTATATTCACAAAGTCGTAGTTTCCGAGAACCAGATATTGTTCCAGCACTTTAACCCCCATTTTTTCAAGCTCTTCGTTAACTTCTTTAACCCGATCTGGATGTTCCTTCAGGGTTATTGCACCCTCATCCGTTAACCTAGATAGGATAACGTACTTGCCCATTTTACCACACAACTCTCTTACTTTTTTAATATTTAATTATTTTGAATTTTACAAAGATACCAAAATAAATTTTGACATCTCAAAAACCGCAAGTTTAAATAATACAAATTCTCTGAAAATCTTTTGATGAATAAGCCAATAGGAGTTTTGATTTTAGCTGCTTTGATTGCGTTTGTTGGGGCCTCTATAATAGGTATGGGTCTGTATTTCCTTACGTTTTTGTTTGCACCTATAGAAGATTTAGATAGGTTATACACCTTAATGGTCTCACTCGTCGGAATTGGGACTGGCGGCATTGGTATTTACATCGCTAAAGGACTCTGGGATTTAAAACCATGGGCGAGAACAACCTCTATGATTCTTCTGGCTTTTGCGTTTATTGGTTCCGTGGGTGGGGCGGTTAGCGGAAAACCTGCACCCATTGCTGTGGTTATAGTATCGATGCTTTTTATCGTATATCTACTCAAAAAAGATGTTAAATCGTACTTTTCAGACTCATACCAAGCCTCCTTAAAAAGTGATGCTACAAAATAATATTTTTAATATATAATTTCTAATATTTTTTTCTTTTTCACTCACTTTCAAACTTTGTCAAAGACTAACTTTCACTCTATTTTATAATATTGATATTACTTAATTTTTAATAAAAATGTTTAAATTTATTTGATAATTTAATCTTTTAATATTTTTTAATTTCATTTAATATGCTATTGAGTTTATCAACTCATATTATTATTTAATTAATGATTTCATAAAATAAAATAAAAATGTTTAAAATTAATCAAACTGAATTGGATTGGATTTGAGTTAAAATTTCCACTATTACATCATTTATGTGATAGATTAGTATAAGATTGAACAAAATTTAACAACCATAGGTATTTTTGCAGTTAATCCCCCCTTTTTGCATGAAGAACCCCATATTCATAGCTATTATGGAACAGGTTACATCCCAGCTCATTAAAATTTAGAGACACCGAAAAATTTTTATTACATAAATCGTGAAATAATATTATGGATGTATTTACATATTATACCAGATATAAATTTAACAAAGAATATAATAGAATATAATTTAATTAAACTTAAAATTTATTATAAAAAATATTGTAATAATTTTTTAGCAAATTGATAAAATAGATAAAAACTATGTATAACTATTATATTCATTAGATAATTAGAAGATCGATTGTGTAAAAATTGACCGTAAAAGTGAAAAAATAAGGGGGTTTTAAAGTGAGCAAAAAATTTGGAGAGAAAACAATTTAAATCCCTATAAGAAGTTAAATAGAAGCCCAGAGAAATAGAGGTGGATTCGATGGGAGATGAAAGAGAGCAATTTGATCTCATAATCGTCGGAGCCGGTCCAGCGGGCGCTACAGCCGCAATTTATGGAGTGCGGTATGGATTAAAAGTGGCTTTTTTTGAGACTGTAGACCCCGTTTCACAGCTTACTTTAACCCCCGTAATAGAGAATTTTCCAGGATTTGGAGGGAATGGATTTGAGTTACTTCAAAAAATGAAAGAACAAGCTACGAAATTTGGGGCTATCCACAAATTCGAGAATGTTGAAAAGATAACAAAGAATGGAGAACACTTCACCATAAAAACCGATTTAAATACGTATGATGCTAAAGCGGTGATTATAGCAACAGGAGGAAGGCATAGAGAGATCGGAATCCCCGGTGAAAAGGAATTTGTAGGTAAAGGAGTTAGCTACTGTGCAACATGTGACGGCAATTTCTTCAGAGGGAAAAAGGTTGCTGTGATTGGTGGAGGGAACACTGCCGTGGAGGAGGCAATCTACCTTAAGGAGATCGGTTGTGATGTAATGCTTATCCACAGAAGAGATGAACTCAGGGCCGATAAAGCATATCAAAGTGAGTTTTTCAGTAGAAAAATTCCAGTGATTTGGAATTCCGTACCTGTGAAGATAGAAGGGAATGAAGTTGTGGAAAGGATAGTGCTCTATAACAAAGTTGAAAATAAGGAATTTTCTATGGATGTGAGTGCAGTTTTTATTGCAATTGGAATCACACCTGCAACGGATATCGTATCCGATCTGGGTGTTGAGAGGGATTCGAGAGGTTATATTAAGGTAAATAAAAAACAGGAAACAAACGTTCCAGGGGTTTTTGCTGCCGGTGATTGTTGTGATAATCCTCTTAAGCAAGCTATAACAGCTTGCGGAGATGGTGCAGTGGCGGCTAATTCTGCGTTTGAATACATTAAAATGAAATTTCAAAAAGATAATTCCTAGAATTTCTAAAATATCTAAAATAAATGTCTAAAATAAATGAATTGTTTGATTATTCAAGGTGAAAGTGTCACAATTTTCATGTGAGTTACATACAAAAGATCTGCAAGCTCGATAAGGTATGAGGAATCTTTAACTTTATTTTTCCACTTATCTGGGATTGAATTTTCGCCGAACTTCGCACCAGAAATTCCTCCAGCGATAGCAGCTATGGAATCTGTATCTCCACCAGCATTAGCCCCTTTTTTAACAGCATCACTGAAATTATCAGATGAGAAAAAGCAGTAAAATGCCATTGGAACAACATCCCAAGTCATAATCGAGTTACCAAGTTTTTCAACGGCATACTCTAGCCCCTCATTTTTTATCTCCTCAGAGTATTCTATTTTCTCTGATATCAGTTTATCGTATTTCCTTGTTCTTGAAACAACTTCTGATAGCATTTCTTCATCACTGAAGTCTGAAACTAAGCAGGAAATTGCTGTTGCTACGGCAACAGCTCCAGCTATCGCAGACTGATTTTTATGAGTTATCGAAGCTGAGATTGCAGCATACCTCTCGACGAGATCGATATTAAAGTGATAAACTAGACCGATGGGAGCCACTCTCATAGCAGCCCCACATGTGGCTGAATCGACTCCAGCCCTATCCCAAGATGCACCACGAAGGAGATTTCTCAATGCCTGTCTTGTTGTTGGGCCTGTTCGAATCTTGAAGGCATTTTCAGCCCATGAAATTAGTTTTGAAGTGAAATCTTCTGGATCGAGATATATCCTGTCAACGATGGATTCCGCGAGTATTACCATCTGCTCAGTATCATCGGTCCATTCTCCAGCATTTAGGTCTCCAAGAGGCGATGGAAAGAAATCCTCAATGTATCCGTAAGTCTCCGTTATCTCTTCAATTTTCATTCCTTCAGTAGGCATTCCTAAGGCATCACCTATCGCAACACCGAGGATGCTTCCTCTGAAAAGATCCTTAAGATCCGAATTTAAACCCATTAGTTCCATTCGATTTTAAAAAATAAAAATTTAGCTAAAAATGGACTTAAGGATTTCAAATGCGTAATCAACTTCCTCTTTTTTCAGAATTAGTGGAGGTACTAGCCTTATCGTATTTTCAGATGTGTAATTCAAGATTAAACCTTTTTCTAAGCTCTTTTTAACGATTTCTACTGCTTTGTTTTTGTACTCTCCTTCCAAATCGAAACCCAACATTAAACCTTTGCCTCGTGGATTGAATCCTAGTTCTTCAAGCCTTTTTTTCAAGTAATACCCAACTTTTTCAGCATTTTCAACAAGATTTTCCTTTTCTAAGATCTCAATAGTTGCAAGGGAGGCACTACAGGCAAGCGGATTTCCACCGAAAGTGGACCCATGCTCTGAGAGCTCAATTCTTTCAGCGATATCATCCTTAACACCTATCCCACCAATAGGTATCCCAGATGCCATCGCTTTAGCCATAGTAATGATATCTGGCTGAACTCCGAAATGATCCTTTGCGAACCATTTTCCTGTTCTACCAAAACCAGTCTGAACTTCATCAAAAAGGACTAAAAAACCGAGTTCTTCTCTTTTTTCAAAAATAACTTCTATAAAACCATTACTCACTTCATAAACTCCGGATTCACCCTGTATGGGTTCAACGATTATCGCAGCGGTTTCTTTATCAACTTTTTTTTCAAGATCATTGATATCATTAAATTTACAGAATTCGACAGGCGATATCAAAGGCTCAAACGGTTTTCTGAACTTCTCCTTCCATGTTACTGAGAGGGCACCCATCGTTCTTCCATGAAATGAATTTTCCAAAGCGATAAACTTTTTCTTGCCAGTAACTTTCCTAGCTATCTTTAATGCTCCCTCAACAGCCTCAGTCCCAGAATTGCAGAAGAAGAATTTAGATAAACCTGTGATCTCTCTCAACTTTTCTGCAAGATCAAGTTGTGGAGTTGTGTAGTAAAGATTTGAGACATGAACTAGCTTTTTTAGCTGTTCGGTAACCTTTTCAACAAATGTGGGATGAGAATATCCTATCGACACACAGGCAATACCAGCAACAAAATCAAGATATCTTTTACCGTTATAATCGAAAAGCCAGCATCCTTTTCCCTTTTCAAATACCACCGGCAATCTATTGAAGAAAGGGATAAAGACTTCCTTTTCTTTTTTGAAAATTGCCTCCATGAGGTTTTGATACAATAAGCTGTATTTAAAATATGTGTAATTTATAGCATAATTTTAGCCCTAATTATCCAAGTTATTCGTATTCAATCGTAGCGGGAGGTTTGGGGGTTATATCATAAACCACTCGAGCAACCTGGGGAATTTCTCCTGTAATCTTGAGGGCTATCTTTCTCAAAACTTTGTAATCAATTTCGAGAGGATCTGCGGTCATTCCATCCCTTGATCCTACAGCCCTTACTGATATAATGTACCCCCATACTCTGTTGTCCCCCTTAACACCCGTCGACTTGCCTACAAGAGCAGCGAAACACTGCCACTTCTTATATTCCTTTAGCTCTTCTTCAACTATCGCATTAGCCCTTCTTACGACTTCAACTTTTTCTGGAGTAACTTCTCCAACGATTCTTACCGCAAGTCCCGGCCCAGGAAATGGCATTCTTTCAGAAATTTCCTCAGGAAGTCCGAGGTAGCGAGCAATCTCTCTTACCTCATCCTTGTAGAGTTCTCTCAGCGGTTCAATCACTCCTTTAAACTCATAGCTAATCGGAAAACCACCAACGTTGTGATGGCTCTTTATGCCACCTTGACTCTCAATAATGTCTGGATAAATCGTCCCTTGAATAAGATACTCAGCGTTCTTTTCCCTAGCAACCCTCTCGAAAATTCTTACAAATAATTCGCCGATTATCTTCCTCTTTTCTTCTGGATCCTCAACACCTTTTAAAGCATTGAGAAACTCATCTTTAGCCCCAACGAAGACTAAATTCATCTCACTGAAGATTTCTTTGATCCTTTCAGGCTCTCCAAGCCTCATTAAACCAGTATCGACGAAAACAGGGATTAAATTCTCCCTGATTGCTTTATAAGCAAGTGTTGTGCAAACACTGCTGTCAACTCCTCCGGAAAGGGCTATAATTGCTTTGCCGTTGCCAACTTTTTCTCTGATCTCTTCAATAGCTTCTTTAACAAATTTTTCCGGTTTAACCATACTATCTTACCTTCTTATCGTTCGCTTCTTTAATCTTTCAGCTCCTATTTTCAGCATACTCCAACGCAGCACTCACAAAACCTATGAAAGGTGGAGACGGGGCATACGGTTTGGATTTGAATTCTGGATGAAACTGGGTTCCAAGGAAAAATCTTTTATCATGAAGTTCTAAGATTTCCATCCTTCTTCCAGAATCGGAATATCCTGAAAATACTATTCCTGCTTTTTCAAAATCTGGAATAAACTCTGGATTTACTTCATATCTATGTCTATGCCTCTCTAAAATCTTTTCTTTTCCATAAAGTTTCCATGCAATGGTGTTTGGTTTAATTGTAATCTCAATGTCTCCAAGTCTCATTGTTCCTCCTAATTTATCTATCTCTTTCTGCTCTGGGAGCAAGTCTATAACGGGGTAATCCGTGTCTGCAAGTTCACTGCTGTTTGCATTTTTCAACCCAAGCACGTTTCTTGCGAATTCTACAACCGCAAGTTGGAATCCAAAGCAAATACCTAAGAAGGGAATATCGTTTTCTCTGGCGTATTTGATTGCAAGAATCTTCCCCTCACTCCCTCTTGAGCCAAAGCCTCCTGGGACTAAGATTCCATCAACATCAAGCTGAAACTCTCCGAATTTCTCGAGCTCTTCGCTATCGATCAGGATCATATTCACTTTACAACCAGCGGCAATTCCACCGTGCTTCAAGGCTTCTCTTATGCTTATATAGGCATCCTTCACGTGGATGTATTTTCCTACTACGGCGATTGTAACCTCTCTTTCAAGACTTTTGAGCCTTTTTACCATGTCAGTCCAGGTCGTGCTCTCTTTCCTCTTTTTAAGCTTGAGCTTTCTGATCAAATATTCATCAAGTTTCTCCTCCTTGAACATCAGTGGGACTTCATAAATCTCCCGGGCGTCATGAGCACTTACAACCGCCTCCACGGACACATCGCAGAAAAGGGCTATTTTTTTCTTCGTTGAAACGAGGAGTTTTTCCTTACACCTCCCAACGATGACATCAGGTTGCAAACCTATGCTCCTAAGTTCTTTAACACTATGCTGGGTTGGTTTTGTTTTCTGCTCGCCACCGGAATCTAATGGAACTAGAGTTACGTGAACCAGGGCAAAATCCTCATCTTTTTCTTCATTGTGCATCTGTCTGATGGCCTCAAGAAAAGACATGCTCTCTATGTCACCAACGGTGCCACCAATCTCAACAAGACAAATCTCAGCTTGACTTTTTTCCGCTACCCTTCTTATCCAGTTTTTGATCTCATCCGTTATGTGAGGGATGATTTGTACTGTACTCCCAAGGTACTCCCCTTTTCTCTCTTTTTCTAGAACAGACATGTAAATTTTGCCTGTCGTTACGTTGTGTTCTCCTGTTACCTCTACCCCTATAAATCTCTCATAGTGTCCAAGATCAAGGTCAACTTCGGTACCATCTTTGAGCACGTAGACCTCTCCATGCTGGAAGGGATTCATTGTTCCTGCATCTATGTTAAGATAGGGATCGACTTTAATCGGAATTACTTTGTAGCCTATGTCGGTAAGCAATCGGCCGATTGAGGCGGCAGTAATACCTTTTCCCAAACCACTCATCACACCGCCAGTAACAAAAATGTATTTCACCATTAAACCACCGATTCAGCTTTCTCGAAGATCTGGAGGAAGCATGTTTGGTATTCCTTCTTCTATTGGATATTCCTCTCCGCATTTTTTACAAACAAGGGTTCCAACAATAACCTCATCATCCTTTTCCTCACCGATATGGAGTTCAAGATCCCCTTTACAAACAGGACATGCAAGTATATCCATCAGGTCTTTTCTCATGGAATCCCATCAATGGTGGAGTTTAAAAATTTTTAGAAAATTTATCCTACTTTATTAATATTTTTTCACCTGAACAATAATTTTACTACACATCTTTCAGAATTATTATTGATCTTTACACTCCTTGTTGTAACTTTATTCCAGGCAGATTTTCTTCAAATCTTTCGATAGAAAGGTTTGATCAAGGTTATGTGAAGACTACACCCTATCCACACCCCCCACAAAACTAAATCGTACAATGGATTGTTATAGGAATTTTGTTTCATGGTAATATAAGAGGTAGGGTTGGGTTGGAGTTAAAGGTTTTATTAAACTCTGCATGAACCGGGTTATGGTCGAGGTATATTCGTATCCCACCCATATGGAGGTAGGGTAGTAACTTACCCACCAAACATTATTATGAGGGATAACAAACAAATTAAGAATGTTTTAGTCCGCTGCACTTTGAACAGGCAACCGAAAGACCTTTTTCCAAACCCATTCATGTTCGCACTTTGGCATTCTCTCAATCAATCCATCGAGTTCTCTAACGAATATTTTTCCTCTAAAGAAGGATAGCTGTGAGAGCTGTCTTTCCGCATTCTTAACTCTCTGTCTTTCGATCTTTACAAGATAATCTCCGCCCCTTCCACCTAATCTGGCTGTGAGAATGATGCTGTCGTATGCTTCAGGAGTTCTGATTGCTCTTTCGAAATCCTATTCGATTTCAAAAGAGAGTCAATTATTACCCATCGTTCAATCTTACCACCAATAGACAATCAAAGAAAAGCTCCAAAAGTTTGAGGCAGATATAGCCGAGACTCTCAGCAAAAGATGGTTTTGCTCTCGCCTACAATCCCCGCAGCATCAGCTCTGCAAAATGCACAGTGCCTCATCTGATTCAAGTATTTTTCACACTTCTTCTTAACGCTTTCAACAAGAGTTTTTGATGGAGAGCTAAAATTTGAAAATTTCCCAGTCGGAAATAAAGGAATGATGTTCTGAATACACGCATATTCCCCAATTCTTTCGGCCACCTCGATTAGATGTTCATCGTTTACTCCTGGGATTAAAACAGAATTTATTTTAACCGGCATCCTCTTAGATGCAAGCCTTAACCCCTTCATCTGATTCTTTATCAAAATTTTAGCACATTCCGAGCCTTTAACAAGCTTTCCATTGTAAAATGCATGTGAATATATTTTTTCTGCTACACTAACGTCAACAGCATTTATCGTTATTGTAATGTACTCCAAACCAATTTTATTTAATTCACCTATTTTCTGAGGTAAAAGCAGACCATTGGTACACAAACAAGTCGGTACATCAAACGTTTCCTTTGCACTCTTTAATACCTCAAAAGTCTCCCTATTAAACAAAGCATCTCCCGGGCCTGAAACTCCAACAACAAATTTGCTCTCATACATTTTATCGAGAATTTTTCCTACAATTGCCAAAGCCTCATCAGAACCGATAATTTTTTCAGTTTTCCTTGGATTCGTGGAGTTTGAGCAGTAATTACATTTGAGATTGCACCTTTTTGCGACGGGGAGATGGATTCTGCCCACTTTATTACAAACGCTTTCATTAAAGCACGGATGATTTAATCCTCTGTTAGTTCTAAAAAGTTGAGAGGAGGCTGAAACAGATGGCATTTAACTCATCTAAACCCAGTACATTTGGTTTTACTAAATTTCTGTTCTTAAAAATAGTTTCTGCGATATTTCTATATATTTTTGCCTGTTTACTTTCAGGTGCGCACTCAACTACGGTCTTGTTTTTGCTTTCGCAGTGCTGAACGATCTTATCCCTCGGAATTATACCAATTAAACCCCCACCGATCCTTTCTGCAAAGCTTTTAACAATCTCTTCTTCATTTTCCACATTTCTTGAATTACATATCACACCACCAAGTTTTGCGCCAACTCTTCTTATCGCCCTACATATATTATTTGCTGCAAATAAAGAAAGGTACTCTCCAGAAGTGACTATATAGACCTCTCTAGCATTCCCCTCCCTCATTGGAACTGCAAATCCTCCACAGACAATATCTCCTGGAACATCGTAGATAACTAGATCCAAACCATTGAACACTTCAATTTCCTCAAGTTCTTTAAAGGCCAGAATTAAGCCTCTTCCCGCACACCCTATCCCGGGTTCAGGACCGCCAATTTCAATACATAGAACTCCTCTATACCCCTTATGAATTATGCTTTCCTTACTAACGTTTCCTTCAAGAATCATTTCAAGAAGGGGTGTTAAGCGCCTCCCTACAAGTGTCAGAGTTGCGTCTCTTTTTGGATCACACCCGATCAACATGACTTTTTTACCTTTTTCAGCCAAAGCAGCAGAGACATTGGCAGCTATAGTCGACTTTCCAATGCCACCTTTACCATATATCGCTATCTTCCTAATAGAATCACCCCTATATTTTTAGCAAGATTTACTGCCCCCTCAAACCCCATGGTTTTCTTTTCTCCGTGCATCACATCTAAAAGTGGGATTCCAAAGATTTTCGAGACTTCGGTTTCGTATAGACCTCCAATAATCAGATCCGGTTTCTCCTCTTCTACAGCCATAAGAACCTCTTCAGCATTAGGTTCCACGATAATCCTCGGATTTATGCCCAGTTCCTTCGTTACTCTGTTTAGATCTTCCAGCGTTGTCTCTCCTGGCCTATCGATTGAAACAAGTACGACATCGAATCCAAGTTCACATAGGAGCTGAGTTAGCGGGGCTATTCTGCTTGCTCCACTGACCACGCAAGCTTTCCTGCCAGTCGTTTTCTCCTTTAGACTCTTAACTTTTTTCAACGCACTTCTCTCTTCTCTGAAGAATTCGCTAGGGATCCTTTTATCGAAAAACTCTGAAATACTTTCTAAAAACTCCCTCGTCGCTTTGAAACCAATCGGCAGCAAAGGGTGAATATATGGGACACTAAACTTCTTCTTCATCAACCTTGCAGCATCGAAACCACTGGCTTCACACATCACTACATTTAGAGAAGCTTTTGAGGTTTTTCTTATCTCCTCCAAACTTGTTTTGGCAGTTAAAATTGAGTTCGTTTTTGTAATCAATTCTACAAGCCTCTTTACCTCCTCAAGATCCCAGCCGTACCTATAAACTGCAAGCAGGTTCACCCCCCTCTTTCTCACCCTCATCAAAGGATTCAACCAGATCTTCCACTATTCTCCTCATAGCTTCTTTATAGCCATCGATTTGATCCCCCTCAAAGCCTCCCGAATGGATAGGAAGGAGCTTGGCTTTGGTTTCTGGTTCTATATCTCTGCATATAAGCTCAATATCCTCTCCGATTATGCTACTCGCACAAGACGTTAAAACTGCAATTAAGTTTGGCGAATATTTTTCGTCAACTGCTTCTATAGCTTTCCTTAGCCTTGACTCCCCTCCAAAAATGACATCTTTCTCATCCATTTCTGTAGTAAGAATCCTGTTAACCTTAGCCCCTCTCACACTCAGAAGATATCTCAAGTTGTATGCGCATCCTCTTGGGCTGTGCAGAAGTGCAATAGCATCCAGAATACCTAAGACAACTCTCAATGCCCCAAACAGTTTGCATGTTTTGTATGGCTGCACGTTAAATCCTCATCTTTTGATGGCATATATCTATCGGTTTTCCATATCTATTGGTTTCTATTTATATATGTCTGTATTTTTCCACGGATCATTCTGGCCTGAAAAACAGTGTCCCATCTGGTAAGACATCCATGACCAAACTTTCCAGATAAAGAAGCGTGCCTTCATCGGCAACAACATTGATTCCACTGATCTCTATACCTTCACGCTTTTATTCTTATGTAATTCGATCTTAATTTTAATCGAGCAGTTAAAGAAAAGGCTTAGTTTAACCTCCCTAATTCCATTTTCTCCCAAAAATTGTAGGGCTCTCTCACTGATAAGCATGATCGTAGTTCAGCCTCTTGATTTAAATCTTTTAGGAGACTAACTATTAACCTGAAATTGATGACAGCTTTAAGGGTGGAAATAACTGGAATTCGCAAAGGCTCCTGCAAGCAACTGAAAGATAAATTTATCGGCGTTCTGAGATTGAGGGCAAAAGAAGTTTGATGACAGAAGGATCTCGAGGGTTACAAACCAATTTAGCGAAAGATTTTTCTGTCCGAAGCAGTACAGTTTCTTGTTTTGCCTTCCATATCAGAAGGTGCCATGCATGCACGTGTTTGAGGAGGTTGTGGAGGTAAACAGGAAGATGTTTGAAGGGGGAAAGAAACCCTCTGCACATGCAATACTGGTTAAGGGGAACAAAGTCGTAGCAATGATTGCTCTGTTTTTCACGGACGAGTTCACAAAGCAACAGACCTTCAACAATGCGCTTCCCCAGGTTGTTAGAGAATACATACCAGAAGATTGCATTTTCGTTCTCCCCTCCAGGGTTAAGATGCTAGACTCCGAGACAGGGAAGATAATTCGGAGGGAGGATGCGGTAATTGTGTATGAGGTAGATGCAATCAAAATCAAGGCAGCAATCATCAGGAAGGGAAAGAGGGGAGTAGAAGTTATCGAACCGGAGGAGGAAGGAGTACATGCTCCTCTTATGGAGCCCATAAGAAATGCGATGAAAGTTGTTTGGGCAGACATGATATAAATCTGAGCTTCTTGATCAAAAATCTCATGTAATGAAATCCATTAAGGCACTAAAATTAGGTAAAGGCAATTTCATCAGACGAGAAACTAGTTAATAACCCTCAGCCAGTGTGTTGAAGCAAAGAAAGGTAAAGAAGAGGAAAGTGAGGGAAAAAGAAGATGAGGAAGAATGCTTAATGCTGGAAAAGTTCTAGGTGAGCTTGATGAGATGTTTGGTTTTTACAGGTATATCAAGGGCAATTATTGAGGACATACTCAGAAGGATGATCAGAACCCTAGAACTAAGAAGTGCCCATAATGTTGCCACCGCAATGAGGGCTGAAGTTGGAA